>ENA-OQNO01000017-OQNO01000017.1-human-gut-metagenome-genome-assembly--contig:-NODE-17-length-233459-cov-11.675402_pt1 | contig 233459 bp, 252 predicted proteins | sample MGYA00242629_ERZ504880 | MGnify/ENA primary metagenome ERZ504880 (study PRJEB26092, sample SAMD00036377) | human gut metagenome | host: Homo sapiens | study: EMG produced TPA metagenomics assembly... | reverse complement strand
ACTTGGCTACGAGACACCGGTTGGTTACCGTAACCAGAGATTGGCGCAGCGAATCCTTGATAATGAGCTCGGATGTGCTAACGCTAGCGAGGCAGTCTAACTTTAACTGTTAGCTCCTGCCGAAGATCGTCACATCCGAGGAGGCTCATTGTCAAGGACAATCGGAATAGCATACGGAAAGAAGTTCTGCACCTTATAAAATTTGTCAAAAAAACTGTTGCCATTCCACTTCTAGGCTTATTTTTAGTATTTTGTCTTTACGCTCTGAAAATACTTCAAAAAAATAATGATGATACGCGACGACAAATAGCACAATTAAGAAAAGATATTGAGTTGATCTTGGAAAAAATTAGGGAAAATAATTAAAATGGTGGATTTACGTTACTTAGATAATTATTCTAAGCGAGTGTTTTTGTTAGCGGTTTCGTTTGTCTCTGGATGCTTTATCAGTCCTAGCGAATTAAAATTAAGTAATTTCAATTTTCGTACATTGACAAATGAGTGCGAGAACAAATTTATTTTTAGCTTATTTACGGATAGTCAAACTATTGATAGGTTATCCAAAGCATATGGACAAAAGTATCTAAACTTGGATTTTCTTGAAAATCAAGGGAAAACTTCATGGTGTGCAGCATACGCTACTACAAATAGCATTAGGGGTGTTAGGAGTGAAGTATAAAAAAATTTCTTCTCTTATTCTAGTAACAATATTATTATGTACGGCTTGTTCTTCTCCCGCTAGTCAACCGAAGAAAAAAGAACTAGAATTATCAAAGGAAGAATGGGAGCAGCTAACTTTTTTTTGTGGAGAATGGGTATATACGGGAGATGAATCAATGTGGACAATCAACGTTGATAAACATTCAATAGACATTTCGTATGATAAACACCAGTTTAATGGTGCTTTCACAGGCATAAAAGTAAATGATGGGTTGACGATATATTGTGAAGATAATCAATGGGCCTACACATTGGATAAGAGAGATGATGAGCGGATATTCGTTATACGCAGTAAGCTAGATTCTGGAACGACTTCAAATGCGATGGGAATAGAGTTAATAAAAAAGTAAAGAAATTAGAATAATTATAAATGAGAGCAAATTTAAGAGTTTGCTATAAGACAAGAACTTTATAGTTTTTGTCTCACGCTCTAAACACGTATGAACGGCGGAAGTAGAATCAACTCCTTCGGAAATAAGCTGAAATTCACAAAAATTTGAAAAGTAATTTTCGTGAATTTCAGCTTATTTCTTGGAGTTAAACGCTTCTGCTTCCAGTCTCTTTTTGTGTAGTACCTTGTAGGAATGAGGTGTTACCAATCTACCTATCGAAAGGTATAATGATCACTTTGCTTTTTTTTACAGTAGAAAGGTATTTTATTACATAGAGCTTAAACGCTGTTTTAAATATGATAAAATGAAGAAAATTTTATATAGAAGATAAATGAAAAAGGAGAAAAAGATGTTTAAAATTGCTATTTGTAATGATGCGGAAGAAATAAATTCGCAAATTGAAGCATTTATTCATGCATATAGTCTCGATTCGTATAAAGTAGATGTCTTTTCTGATTCTTATTCACTGATTCAATCACTAAAAAATAATGATCATATGTTATATTTTCTTAACATTGAGAAAGATAATCAAGGAATAGAGGTAGCCAAAACGGTGAGGAAATATAATCTCAATGCTTTTATTGTGTTTCTCGCAAATCATAAGAAATATATGAGTGAAATATTTGAGATACGTACGTTTGATTATGTGTTGAAACCTGTTACTAAAGAACGGATTTTTAGAATTATGGATGATATTTCCCGTCTGCTCAATCTAAACAAAAAGCAATTTGTTTTTTCAGTTAATAATATGAATAATTATATTTCTTTTGGAGAAATTATATATTTTGAAAAGCATAAAAGACAAACAATGCTTCACCATGTATCTGGTATGAGTAAAGTTTTTTATATGAATACGGATCAGATATTAGAACAATTAGATGCCTGTTTTACACAAATACATACTTCTTTCATTATCAATATAAATTTTGTTAGACAAGCAAGTAGAACGAAAGTTATCTTAAATAATCATCGAGGAATAGAATTACCAATCAGTAGAAAATATAGAGAGAATGTATCCAATAAATTCATTCATTTACAAAAATGATTTGATGTAAAAAATTATTGCGAGGGGAGCTAAATAATGGCAGAAAAGGATAAGTCATTATTTCAAAGTATCATTGTTAGAAACAAGCATAAGTATTTTTTATTATGTATTTTGTTAGTTATACAATCAATTTTAATGGTCCCTTTTTCGTATATATCGAAATATATTATAGATGATGTATTAATTTCATCTGAGTTTAAAAACTTGAAATATGTAGTGATAATTTTTGTTGGGCTGCTTGTCTTACAAAGTGTCATTTCCAGGATAATGGTGTACGTGAATTCCAATTTCTTTCAGGAAACTCTAATGTATTTAAGAAAAAAATATTTAGATATGCGATAATCAATCTTGAAATAACACAAAACAAGTTCTCAAATATTCAAACAGTTATTTTTTCAGATTTAGAAAATTTAATAGGTAATTATAGCTTGATAACAGTTTCTATATTTTCAAATACTACGTTGGTTATTGGGTACGTAACTTTATTACTTTACACTAATTTAACTCTCTCAATTATCACTTTCCTACTTATACCCCTTCAAATTTGGTGGATTAGCAAGTCTTCTAGTAAAATAAAAAAATAACAAACAGATTGTCAAAATAAAAAACAAGAACTTCAGTTAAATTTGAATAAAAGTTTAAATAACGTGACTACAATACACATTTTTAACTACTTTAAACAAGCAAAAAGTATGTTTCATGTTAAAGCAGATGAAGTGAAAAAAACAAATATTAATATGGCGCTTTTTCAGAATTACATACAAATTATCAATCAAGTAGTGATGCTATTTATACAATTTATACCTTTGTTCGTAGGTGCTTTTTATGTTCGCAGTAATAATTTGTCAGTTGGTGAACTGGTGGCTTTCAATACAGTATCAGTACAATTACTGTCACCGTTAGCTAATTTAGTAAATCTAATAAGCAGTGTTCAGGTCACCAAAGTTTATGAGAAAAGAATAGCAGATAATTTAAGAAAAAAGCTAATTAAAGCGGAGAATCAAAAAAAGCAAAAAGTTTTATTGTCGGAAAATACTTTCCTAGTTATAGAAAACTTCTGCATATGTGTAAACAACCAACCAATGCTAAAAGTAGATAAATTGTATATCAAAAAAGGAGAGATAATTTTATTAAAAGGAAAAAATGGGACTGGTAAAAGTTTATTTTTGAAGAGTATTGCACAAATATATGGTGGTTTTTCTGGAGAAATTTATTTAAACAATAAATCTATAAGTTATATGGAATACATTGAGTTTACTCGGAGTTTGATTTATGTATCTAAAAATGAAGGGTTTGTTCTTGAGAGCCTTAAAGAAGAATTAAACTTAAATCTTAATGACAACATAGCGAATCAAGTTATTGAAATACTTAACCTTGATCGTATTATACAAAAACTTAAAAATGGTTTAGAAGAAAGTTGCTTAGATCTAGAGTTATATTTAAGTACCGGAGAAATCCAAAGGTTAAGGATAGCTCGTGCTTTGATGCGTGAGCCGAAAGTTTTGATTTTAGATGAAGTATTAACAAACATTGATGAAGAGTCAAGTCAAAAGATTATTTATCAAATAAGTGACGTGTTTGATATGACGATAATATGCGTCGAACATCACATAAAAGAGAGTACTTTTGACAAGGTGTTTATCATTAACGAGAAAAAATTAATAGAAAAATCATACAAAAGAATAGGGGGCGAAAACAATGAAAAAAGTAATTAGCTTTATGCAATATAGGAAAAAAATAGGAAAAATTTCGTTGATTCATATTGTGTACCCAGTTTTTAATCAAAATAGTAGACGAATGTCTACTGTACCAATTGCAAGAGGGATAATTGCAATTGGACCGATTTCAATTGGAATAGTTTCTTTCGGAATTATGGGATTGGGCTTTTTCACCTTTGGATTATCTAGTTCAGGGATTTTAAGTGCAGGGATTGTTCCATTAGGAATCATTGCTGTGGGAACTATTCCTATCGGCTACTTAGCGTTAGGGAATATCGCAATTGGGTTTCAATCTTTCGGAAATATTGTGTTTGGAAAATGGGCGTTAGGAAATATTGCATACGGAGAAAATACCATAAGCTTAGGGAAGCATCCTCAATTTTCTCAAGTAAAAGAGGGTATATTAGAGATGGATGGAATAGTAAATAATAAGATAAATATGTTTAGTGCAATTGATGGCATCATTGAGTCCTATGAATGGTTTTGGGTGATAATTACTATAAGTTTTTTAGTTGCATGTTTAATGTGCATAGGTAATATATTTTCACTAAAGACTAGAGTAGGGGGACGAAAATGAAATTATCAAAATATACTATTATGTTTACAGAAAACGAAAATGGGAAAACAATACTATTTAATACGCTTACAGGAGCAGTGTTCAAGCTAAATGAGGAATACAAAAAAATAATTGAGGAAAAAAATTTAGAAAATCTAACAGATGATGAAACACTATTGCTAGAAAAAGAAGGCATTATAGTAGGAGAAGGAGAGTCGCAATTGGAGCGATTCAACTATGAACATAATCTTTATAAATACGATAGTTCTATATTGTCAATTACGTGACTAACGACATGGGGCTGTAATTTAGAGTGTACTTATTGCTTTGAAGGAGATAAAAAAGATACAAAAATCATTTCCAAGACTTCTGATATAGATAAAATGTTGTTATTTATCGAAAAGAAATATGAAAAGAATCAATTTAAGTACTTGTCACTCACACTTTTTGGCGGTGAACCAATGGTTAATTATCGGGGGATTAAATACTTACTACCTAAACTTAAAGAATTTTGTGAGAAAAATAAAGTATTATTAGGTATAAATATGGTTAGTAATGGGTTATTACTGAATAAAAGTAATTTGAATTTTATGATTGAAAATGATTTAAAGATGATTCAAATAACTCTAGATGGACCTAAAAATTTACATGACAAAAAAAGAATATATCCCAATGGGAATCCAACATTTGATCGAATCATAGATAAATTGATATTCATTAGAGATAATTTTCCTTCCTTAATGGTTTGTATACGAATTAATGTTGATAAAGAAAACTATGAATACATTCAAGAACTTTTAATATACCTGAAAGAAAAAAAATTAAACATAATGACTGTAGATTTTGGGATTATCAGAGATGAAGCCACATCTTGTGGAAATATCTCAAATATTTGTTATCCGGATGAAGAGTTAGGAGAAATACTATATCGTTTATGGAGTTATGCTGTAAAACAGGGGTTTAATATGAAGGTAATTCCATCTAAGCGTTATACTTACTGTGGTTTAAATAGAGAAAATAGCTATACTTTTTCACCAGATATGAATTTTTATAAATGTTGGGAACATCTAGGGGATGACGAGCATAATTTTGGCTATTTGAGAGATGATGGAATGCTTATTGTAAATAACGAGAATTATTATGATTGGATGAACAAAAATCCGGTTGAGATAGCAGAATGTGCTTCTTGTAAATATCTAGGTTCTTGTGGCGGAGGATGCAGTGTAAATTCCTATAATCAAAGTAGAACATATAAAGCAGCAGGATGTTATCAAGTGAAAGGCGTTATCGAAAAACAATTACTTTTTTCACTTAATAATAAACAACTATAGAAAAGGAGTAAATGAGTATGAATTATGTTGCTAATTGTTATGAAAATGAGACAGACTCACGCGGAATTGTTTGCTTATGTGGATTGAATTTATGTCTTCAAGTTTGTGGTCTTAAGCTTTGCGGCGCACATTTTTGTTCTGCGAATGCATGTGTTATTAATTAAATTTATATAATGGAGGAGTCAAAAATGGATTATATTTCAAATCTATATGTTTCCGATACATCAAATCAAATATCTGATGTGGACCCGAGATTGTGTTTAATCAACCTATGTGCTGTCCACGGAAATTGTTTTATTAATCTTTCATAAAGGGGATCATTTAATGGAGTATGTAAGTAATGTATATCAAGAACAGGATAATATTAAACAAAAAAGTATTTGTTTAATAGATTTCTGTTTAAGAAATTTTTGCTTTATTGATATTTAAAGCAAGGAAATTCGTTCTGTTGTGAGTTGTTTATTTTGATGAAGCAAAGCGCGATTGAATGACGAATACCTATTTCCAGTAAAAACAACTTACCTAAAATTAGAAGCTAAGCTTTCCTTTCAAGGAAGGCTTTTTGTTTTGTTATAGAATTGCGATTGTTTATGAGCTGAACCGTTCATTTTGATGACTGAAACACTAGGATGATGGGTCTTTTTCCTCTGTTCATTCATAATATTGAACGGTACAGCTAGCGATGCTATACTGACCTCAGTTCCAAGAAAACGTTAACATTTTTTGTGGGGGAGAGGTTTTATATGAGGTTTGATCAATTGATCGCAGAAGAACTGATTGTTTTCGATCCATCGATAGATTCAAAAGGATCATTATTTGAGCGAATAGGGGATGTGTTGGAAAAAACAAATAAGGTAAGAAATGTTCAAAAAGTCGTTAAGGCACTATTCAAACGAGAGGAGGAGATCTCCACAGGGATAGAAGATGGATTTGGGATTCCCCATGCAAAAAGCAAGTATGTGACAAAACCAGCGCTGTGTTTTTTTCATACAGCCAAATTAACGGACTATAGCGGGATAGACGGAATGCCAATTGAATATATTTTTGCCATCGCAGTTCCTGAAAAATCAGCAGATATGCATCTAGAGATTCTCAGCACACTCTCCAGACGATTGATGAATGCAGATTTTAGAAAGGGAATAAAAGAAGCCACTACGCCAGCAGATATCATCAGACAGATTAGTCAAGAATGAAAATAGTAGAGTCTTTGTCCGAGTAGCGATAGTAAAGAAAAAGGAGGAAAACAACCATGAAAATCGTTGGTGTAACTGCTTGTCCAACTGGAATTGCTCATACTTATATGTCGGCAGAAAAATTAGAAGTAACAGCAAGAAATCTAAACCATCAAGCAAAATTCGAAACACAAGGTGTAAAAACAGAAAATCAGTTATCTGAACAAGAAATCAAAGAGGCAGATGCAATCATTCTTGCAGTAGATAAAGAAATCGAATTGGACCGATTTGCCGGGAAAAAAGTAAAGCGTGTCTCTACAAGCCGAGCAATCAAAGAACCGCAAGTAGTGATAGACGAAGCATTGAGAAATATTGGCGTATTCGTTGTGTCTAATGAAAAAGAACAAGTTGCAAATGAGAAAAAGCCGACAATCTATAATCATTTCATGAATGGTGTGAATTACATGCTTCCATTTGTGATCGCAGGCGGAATCATCATCGCACTGAGTTTTGCCTTTGGGATTACAGCGGCTGATCCCAACTCAGCAGACTATAATGTGTTAGCAGCTGCATTTTCAAGGATCGGAGGAGATACAGCGTTTGTCATGATGGTTCCTGCGTTAGGCGCGGGGATTGCTACATCGATTGCTGGAAAAGCTGGTTTTGCCCCAGGAATTGTTGCCGGATTACTGGCCTCTACAGGTGGTTCAGGTTTTCTTGGCGGAATGATTGGCGGCGTGATAGCAGGGTATATCTGTGATTTTCTGGCAAATAAAATCAGCGTAAAAAAAGAATTTTCTGCTATTTATCAGCTGATTGTCGTTCCCCTTTTATCGATCTTAATAATTGGGCTGTTAATGGTATTTGTGATTGAACAACCAATCACATGGGTGTTGGATGCTTTGACAAATTGGCTGAATAGCTTGGGAAATACATCCGGGCTATTGTTCGGATTACTTATCGGTATCATGATGGCAGCTGATATGGGTGGGCCGATCAATAAATCGATTTCGACTTTCTCAATCGGTTTGATGTCAGCTGGGGTAAATGCACCGATTGCTGCCTGTATGGCTGCAGGAATGACGCCTCCCCTAGGTATTGCTTTAGCTACTTTATTATTCAAACATAAATTTACTAAAGAAGAACGGACTTCAGGTCAATCATGCTGGATTTTAGGCGCTTCGTATATTACAGAAGGTGCTATACCGTTTGCGGTATCTGACCCGATCCGCGTGATACCTAGTTTGATGACAGGTTCAGCAGTTGCTGCAGGGATTTCTATGGCAGCAGGAGTAACTTCAATGGCACCTCATGGAGGAATTTGGGTGATGCTAATTCCAAATGTCATGAACAATTTACCTATGTATGTCTTGGCAATTGCAGCAGGTACAGTCACTACAGCCTTTATGCTTGGACTATTGAAAAAAACAGTGAAAGAGAAAAAACAAGACAAGTGGACGAAAAATGAAAATCTAACAAATGAGGTGGAAGCGTAATGTTATATACAATGAAAGAGTTATTGAAAGTGGCTAAAGAGAATCAATTTGCAGTACCAGCCTTCAATATTTGCAGCTATGATATGATGAAAGCAATCATCGAAGAAGCAGAGAGATTAGAAGCACCAGTAATCTTAGAAATTCATCCTGATGAAATCGCCTATTTGAGTGATGAATTTGTTGCGGCAGTAAGAGCTTATGCTTATACAAGTAAGCTGCCGATTGTTATCCACTTGGATCATGGCGGTACGATAGAAGATGTCTTACGGGCGATTCGAAACGGCTATTCTTCCGTGATGATTGATGCGTCTTTGAAATCATTCGACGACAATGTACAGATTACGAAAAAAGTGGTTGCGTTAGCTCATGCGGTAAATGGCTCAGTGGAAGCTGAGCTTGGAACGATTGGGAATAATGGTTCTGCTGAAGGGGGTGCTGAAACAATCATTTATACAGATCCTGATCAAGCGAAGATTTTTGTGAAAGAAACAGGAATCGATACACTTGCTGTAGCAATTGGAACAGCGCATGGCTTGTATCCGAAAAACAGAACTCCAAAATTAAATATCGACTTACTGAAAGAATTGAACCAACAAATCGATCTTCCATTTGTTTTGCATGGCGGTTCAGGTAATCCGGACGCAGAAGTCAGCGAAGCTGTAAAATACGGAGTTGCCAAAGTGAATTTGAGCTCTGATCTTAAAAGTGTCTTTTTCAATGCTTTGAGAGAAATATTGAGTGAACATCCATCGATGTACGAGCCGAATGCAATTTATCCAGCAGCTAATAAAAAGGTACAAGAAGTAGTCAAACATAAAATGGAAATTTTGAACACAGTAGGCAAGGCTAGTTTATACTAAAAATAAAAATGTGTAATCAAAAGGGTGTGACAATAGTCTTGTCATACCCTCTTTTGGATACATGATGTTCAGAAGTAGTTTTTTCGAAAAGTTTCTTCTTACTTCTTGAAGCCAATCACTTCTGTCACAACCTCTTTTTTCCTGTTACTATATAAAGTAAATGGGGTGATTTTATGTTGAATGAAGTGGAGAATAGACAGCAGGAGATTGTGAATTATCTAAAAAACAATCAATTTGCAAGAGTCATCGATTTGATCGAGTTAGTAAATTATAGCGAAGCCACGATTAAACGTGACCTTGTTTTTCTGGAAAAAAGTGGATTGATCCGTAGAGTTCGCGGTGGCGCCATGCTTGTTGACAATCGAAAAATTGACGTGCCTTACCTGATGAAGATTACCAAATTAGAAGAAGAAACAGAAAAACGTAAGATTGCAGATACAGCTTCTTCTTTGATTCGAGATGATATGGTCTTGTTCTTGGATTCCAGTACAACCTCTTTACATTTAGTCCGAAACTTAGCAAGATTTGATGGTTTGCAGATTATTACGAATGGCATAGTCACAGCTGCTATGTTGAGTGAATACACAACGGCAAAAGTATCTGTACTGGGTGGGGCAATTGTTCCGAAACGAGCAACAATCAACGGTTCAAAAGCTTATAATGATGCATTGTCATATTATGCGGATTTAGCGGTAATCAGTTGTCGCGGGCTAGATTTCAGCCAAGGAGTAACAGAAACTCATGAAGGAGAGGCAATGGTCAAAAAAGCTTTTAGAAAACAAGCAGACCGGCTTGCCGTTTTAGTTACACAGCAAAAAATCGCACATAAATTCATGCATCAAGCCATTGCTTTTCATGAAATCGATTATCTGGTGACAAGTAACGAACTGGCAAAAGAACAGTATGCGAAAGTAAAGGAACACCATATCGAATGTTTGTATGGATGAATTATTGCGTGAATATTCTAAGGTGTTTTCCCATTTTTCATTTTCTTAGATAGGATCTTATCTTTGCTCGCTTCTCTTAGCCGATGGTATAATAATGAAAAGGTTATCTTGTTAGATAATCTTACTTTTTTATCCAGAAGAAAGGAGTGCAGAAAATGAAACATGTGAAGGCGTTGGTAGTGAAGGCAATCATGATCTGGGCAATTCTGTGGGTCGTGCTGACCGGTTTATACGGTGTTAGCTTTATGGATTCAACGATTGTTGGGGTAATTATCGTAGTGATGATCTATGTGCTAGGGGATCTGTTGATCTTACGTAAAGTAGGGAACATCGCAGCGACAATCGCAGATGCTGGTTCAGCTGCAGTTATCTTGTGGCTCTATCTATACTTTATGAATGATACAGTCGATATTTGGATGAAAGTCTTGATTCCTGCTCTATTGATCGGTGTGGCAGAATGGTTCTTCCACAAGTGGTTGTTAAGTCAAGGAATCGTACCAGACGAACGAAAAATGGAATAAAACATCAGTTGTTTTTATCAAAAAACCGCTCAGATCATTTTCAGATCTGAACGGTTTTTTTATCTATTCATCAAGATTAAATTTCATTTTTCAATGATTCAATCAATTCGCCCTCTGCTTCATGACTATGTTTTCGGCCATTCGCAAGATAGAGCGCTGTACATATCAATGGAATGACTCCGGCAATCACATACAATCCTCTAAATGAAGTAAGAGATTTTAGCATCCCCATCAAATAAGGACCAACCCCTAAGCCTAGGTCTAAACCAATAAAGTAGGTAGACAAAGCAATACTGATGCGGTGTTCTTTTACGATCTTCAAACAGACAGCTTGTCCATTTGACATGAACGTACCATAACCTAAGCCGACTAATGCTCCAGAAATAAGCAATGTCACACTATTTGTCGTTACACTCAGTAAAAATAATCCTGCTGTTAAGAATAAATAGCTAGGATACATCACGTATTGTTCTCCTTTGACATCGAAAATCCTTCCAGTCAATGGACGTGTAAACGTGATGACCAAAGCATATACGACGAAGAAAAATGACCCAGCAGCAACTAAGTGGATTACTTTTGTATAAGAAGATAAAAATGATAAAACACTTGAATAAGAAAGACCCATCAAAAAGGCGATTCCTGTAATGAAAAGTGCTTTCTTTTCAATAAAACTATTGATATTCCATGAACGAAGAGATGTTTTTTGTTCTTCAGATAATGGAATATTTTTTACAGGAAAGACAAGGCAGGCAATCGTAACAAAGAAGACCAGTACAATTGAAAACCAAATAATGAAACGAAAGTCAGTCATGTTCAGCAAAATCATTCCTAAAAATGGTCCAACAGCGGCAGCTAAACTAGTACTTAATCCGTAATAATTGATGCCTTCCCCTTTTTTAGATGCAGGGATATATGCAGTAACGATAGCATTTGTAGCTGTAGAAACTGTACCGTAACCAAATCCATTCAAGAATCGAACTAAATACAATGCCCCGATAGTTGGTGTATAAAGATAAGCTAATGTTGTCAGAAGATAGAAAATCGCGCCGCCTCTTAAGGTAAACTTCCGACCAAATAGTTCTAACTGTTTCCCCATGAATAAGCGTGCCAGCAATGTTCCGATGATATATATTCCAGAAGCAAAACCTGCTTGGCTCAAGCTGGCGTGTAATGTGTCTTGCGCAATGACTGCCATGATGACCATCAATAGATAATAAATCAGGTAGACAATAAAATTGATCAATGTGATTCCGATAAAATATTTATTAAATAATTTCTTTTCCATGTATGTTATACATTCCCCTTAAGCTGAATATGCTTTTAATTTTTGTATTTGGACTTCTACATCGTGATAATTGGATGGATAGCGATCAACAAGTTGGCGAATAAATAAATCCCGTGTAGACATAAACAGGTTTAAAAATTCTTCGCATTCGTTTGTTGGATTCTCATCCACTGCTTTGATCAATTCGATCGAGTTTTGATACGCATCATTTAAAAAGACTAAAGAAGCTTTCATGTCAAATCTTGTTTGATACGCTGTTTCTAATCGATTAATGATTGTTTTCATCCAGTAATTCATGTTTTTTCCCTCTATTCTTAAAAAATTTTACTTCTGCAGTATAACGAATAAAAAAAAGGAAAAAAATCGCATAAGTGATAGAAAAAGGTACTTAACAAATGTTAATATCATTAGTAAAATACCTTTGGACTTTAAAAAGTTTTAAAGTACTGTATGATCTTTTTAGATGAAAGTTTGGATGGGGGAGCATCATTGGATAGTAGAGTCTTAAAGGAATATTTGGATAAAAATGATTTTCCGATAATACGCAAAGGATATCATAAATATTTGACATTCGAAGGGATGGAAGATTCCCATACGTATATCTTGAAAGAGGGAACGGTAAAAGCAAGTGTTATTTCAAATGATGGGAGAGAATTTAACCTTCGCTATATCAAAGATCTTGAAATCGTCTCTCTTTTAAAAGACGAATATTCACAATTCATCGATTCGCCGTATAATATTCGAGTTGAATCAGAATATGCAGAGTTTTATCGAATCAATCGTGTACGATTTTGGCAAAATATCAACCAAGATCCAAAGCTGCAACACTATGTAAAAGAGTATTACCGCTATCGCTTGCTTTATTCGATGAAAAAAATGCAACAAATGCTGTTAAATGGAAAACTGGGAGCTGTTTGTACGCAACTTTACGAATTATATGATTTATTCGGTGTGCGAACAGAAGAGGGGATGCTGATCGATTTTTCGATCACAAATGAAGAAATCGCCAAATTTTGTGGTATTTCAACTGCTAGCAGTGTGAACAGAATTTTAAAGCAGTTGAAAAAAGATGGTATTATCACAGTGAAAGATCATCATATCGTTATTTTGAATATGGACTTGTTAGAAGACAATATTATCTTTTGATGAACAAAGAGGTTGTAACAGAAGTGGTCAGCTTCAAGAAATAAGAAGGAATTTACGAAAATTGTTACTCAAATTTTTGTCAAATTTCGGCTTATTTTCGAAGAAGCTACTTCTGGAACACCGTGAATAAGAGGTTGTGAAATCAGCGTTTTGAGCTAATACCGAGGGTCAGCTGATAGAACACCGTTTACCAAGAGGTTGTAAAAAAGCTGTTCTGCATCAAGTAATAAGAACAGCCAAGTAAAAACAGCTCCTAATGTTTTTACTTGGCTGGACTTATTACCGCGGATGCAAGCTTTTGAACACCGTTTATTCGCAACAAAAGGGCTGTGACAAAAATCGTGTCACAGCCCTTTTTGCGAACATTCATTTAGCTATTTTTAGAAACTTCTGCCGCCACCGCCAAAAGTCCCGCCACCGCTAGAGTGGGTAGTACTTCCGCCACCGCCGCTTCCAGGAGGTGGGCTTTTGGGGATTCTTCTTGTCGTGACAAAAGAATTTGTCAGACGATCGGTTTTTTCAGTTAATTTGATACTGGATTTTTCTCGGAACGGATATTTGTAGATGCCTGATTTCAATTGATAACGCGAAACAGTCACAAAATAAAAGACAAGACTAAGGATAAGAGCCAAAACAACAGCAATGATGATTTCCACTGTCGTCAAAACTTTATAGCGTGTGATTTTGCCAGTTTCTTCATCTACACGATAATGTCCTCCTGGAACTCCGTCTTCCACATATGTGGCTGATTTAGACAAGTACGCTTTTGCAGCATCGTAGTAGGCATCATTCGTCATCTGATCATAAACATCATCTAAGATCGAATCGATTCTACTGTCAGTCAAATAATCGATCATATTACCAGAAGTCGAAATGTAGATTTCACGCTGTCCCATATCCAATAGCAAAACTGAGCCATTTTGATCATTTCCGACTGCCTTTCTTAAGTAATTATCGGCAAAGTCTCTTGGTTCTTCTGAATTAGAAGTAGTTGTGACGATCAAGACTCGTCCCTTGATTTTTTCATTCAGCTTTTCTGCCTGTTGTTCCAAAGATTGGATTTGATCTGTAGTGAACAACCCAGCCTCGTCATTTACCGTTGCTGTATCCGCATGAGTAGCCACTGGCCAACTAACACTTACTAGCAAAAGAAAGAACAAAAAGAATTTTTTCATCATATCAAGTAACCTCCGATCAGAAAGAGGATCGCTAGTCCAACGAAAATCCCAAGAGCAGTCAGTCCTAATTTTTTCTGGCTAATCGGCAGGACACCGCTGACTTTTCCTGTTTGTCCATTCATTGCATAGTAGTAGACTTTTTTACTTGAGTCATTGCTTCGATAAGTAACGAGCCATACCGGCAACAATACGTAATTATTTACTTCATTTGTGATTGAAGCAGAGGTTCGGACACCTGTCAATGTTGTATACCCATTGGCAGTATCTTTTAACAGCTTCTCTGAATAGTCTTTTAATTCAGATTGGATTTGCGATTTGATTGCCTCGTATTCGATATCTCTTTTTTCTGCTTGGAACCCGGCTAAATACTGGCTTTTAAAATCAATTGCTTTATCTAACGGGAAAGGTTGCACACCTTCGACCATCTTTTGTTGCGTATTTTTTGATAAGGCATTTTTTACTAGTTCTTTAAAAGAAAGCTTGCCTGCTCTTGAAACAGCAAATTGCTTCGTTTCTGTGTATTCGATGTCACCTATTCGCCAAATGCGGATAACGGTGCCGTTTGCCTGCATTGTGCCATCTACTTCAGCATCTGTAGCCCAATAAGGGAAATATACACCCGTCAGCTTATCGATTTGGTCTTTATTGAAAAAAGCTTTTGGAACAAACCATTTTTTCTTGGTCCAAGCGAGAAATCTATTGATTGCTTCTTCTTTCTCGACAGCAAAAGGAAGTACTTTGTTTGGCAAGAATTCTCCGCTTAAACGTCCCGATAGTACGACGGGATTATGGCAGTAGTAACAATAAGTCGCAGCAGTGGTCGCATCGGTCACAATCTCTGCACCACAGTTGGGACAAAGGAAAAGATCCATCGCTACAGTATTACCTGCAGCTTCGTCCGCTGTATCTGAAAAACCGCCTGCCTCGTCAAACGCTTTGCGCTCGGCTTCACTCATGTCGGTAAGCTGTTCTTGGGCTGTAAAAGTAAAATCTTCTGTAGGCGAAGGTTCTTCTTTGTTCTCTTCGCCAGCCATACGCGCTTCTTTTTGCTTCTGCTCATATTGGCTGACTTCTTCTTCGGTATAGATATTCAGGCAGTATTCGCAATGAAATTTTTGGTCTTTAGGATCAAAAGTCAACGGACCGCCGCAATTAGGACATTTATGTGTCAGAACATCCATCAGCTGCACACCTTTCTCAATAAATTAATCAACGGGGATTCCTTTAAACGGTTTGCCGCAGTTTGGACAGAATTTAGGGATGCCGTTGGAAAGATTCACAATCTCGTTGCATTCGCTGCAACGCATCTGTAGCTTAGGTTGAGCGTTTTCTACTGGTTTGGCAGCGCCACAGTTGGAACAGAATTTTCCGGAATTTTCTGTCCCACAGACTGGACACGTCCAAGTATCTGCATTCCCTTGTGCGGCTTGTTGATTTTGTTTTTCAGCTTGTTGCTTGATTTGTTCTTGGTTGTTTTGAGCCGCTTGGGAAAGGTAAGAGCCATTTGCATTCATTCCCATACCTACGCCCATAAAGCCAGTCATTGCTCCTGCTTCATTTTTTCCGGCTGCTTCCATTCCACGGGCAATGGAACCTTGTACGTATCCTTCACGCACGCTAGGATCACCTAGCATTGCCCCTTCATTACGCATATTGATTAGTTTCACAGAATCATCTGTGTAAGAAATGCTGGCCACAGCGACAGAGACGATCTCCATCCCTCGCAACTCGCGCCAAGAATCATCCAGTGCAGTATCCATGTATTTGCTTAACTCCAGACTCTTAGATGGTACATAAGAAATCCGTTGTCCATCCGCAGACATCTGATTGATTGCTGATTGCAATGCTGTTAGGAATTCAGCTAAGTATTGCTCGTTGATATCATTGATTTCTACTTGTGTTTTGTTTTTAGGAATTGCGTTTGTATAAAATAAAATCGGGTCAACGACACGAATAGAATAAGTACCATGTGCCCGTAAGAATAATTCTGCGTTATAGAAATTATCAAAGTAGTTCAATGGCGCACTCGTACCGAATTTGATTCCCTTTATTTCTTGGAGGTTGATATAAAAAACTTGTTGTTTCTGCGGTGTAACGCCACCAAATTTAAATCGGTCAAATGTTTCAGCAATTGCTTCTTTCAGTGTTCCGTTGAACATGGAAGGAGCTGCGTCGTTTTTAATGGTGTAATACCCTTCCTCAGCGGTATAATCAATGATTTTTCCACCATCGACTAAAAGCATCATCATGTTTGGATAGACATGGACGACTGTTCCGTCTGTCAAAACATCTTCTGTTCCTTTACGATTGGAGCCACGTTTGTCATCTTTGCGAACTTTGACACCTTTCGTCATAACCGTTGTATCACTCATATTGTCTGGTTCGATGACTTCTAGCCATTGATCTGCCAGACCGCCGCCGACCATACTTGTTGCTGCTTTGATAAGACCCATAAAAAATTCCTCCTCTGATTCAGCTAATGCCAAACAATTATTGTTTATTTATTATACCATAGGAAGAAGTGAAACTTCTCGGACTAGAGACGGAATTGAAATGGAAACTTGCGTATTGATTAAATACCTGAAAAAGCCGAGAAGGATAGTAGTTTTTTTCCCAAATATCACGTATAATAAGAGATAGTGAATTTTTTAAAAAAGGGGGATCCTTATGGCATATCAAGCACTTTATCGAGTCTGGCGTTCGCAGCGTTTCGAAGACATCGTTGGACAAAAAGCTGTGACACAGACACTAAAAAATGCTATTGTTTCCCACAAAACCTCACATGCCTATTTGTTTACAGGACCCAGAGGAACCGGAAAGACAAGTGCAGCAAAGATTTTCGCAAAAGCAATCAACTGTCCGAACAGTAAAGACGGTGAACCATGCAACGAATGCGAAATGTGTCGATCAATCACTGCTGGTACACAAGAAGATGTGATCGAAATCGATGCTGCCAGCAATAATGGAGTCGAAGAAATCCGATTTATCCGTGATCGGGCAAATTATGCGCCTACAAAGGCAGCGTACAAAGTGTACATTATTGATGAGGTACATATGCTTTCAACAGGAGCTTTCAATGCCTTGTTGAAAACATTGGAAGAGCCAAAAGAAAGTGTCATATTCATCTTAGCAACGACCGAACCTCACAAAATACCAGCTACGATCATTTCACGAACCCAACGATTTGATTTTAAACGGATCAATACGGCAGATATTGTCGAACATCTTGAATTTATCTTAAAAGAATCGACTATCAGCTATGAACCAGCTGCATTGAATGTGATTGCCCGTTCTGCAGAAGGCGGGATGCGGGATGCATTGAGTATTCTCGATCAGGCAATCTCATTTAGTGAAGGAACGATTACTTTAGATGATGCCATGCAAGTAACAGGCAGCTTGACAGACGAAATGATGGACAGCTACTTGAGTGCTTGCGTGAAAAAAGAAGTACCAGAAGCATTGGAAGCGTTGAATCAAATTCTCACAGCCGGCAAAGAATCACGTCGCTTTCTAGAGGATATGTTACAATACTGCCGTGATCTGCTGATGTATCAGCAAGCGCCCAATCTAGTTGAAGAACAATCAAGTACGATCAGAAGTACATTTACAGAATTGGCACAAACTGTTTCAGCGGAACAGCTATTTTCAATGATAAAGATTTTAAGCGATACACAAAATGAAATCCGATTTACTAATAGTGCCGCTATTTATTTGGAAGTCGCTACAGTCAAACTCGCACAGCTACCGTCTGCTTCTGTTCCTTCAGCAAAAATGGCATCAGCAGATGATCAGATAGTAAAACAGCTGCAACAAGAGATCAAGGAACTGAGAAACGAAATCAAAGAACTTCGCAGTAACACAGGAACTGCGAATACAAAAGTACAGCCAGTACAGCAGACGAATCACAAAAAACAAACAAGTACGTATCGGGTACCGACGGAACGGGTATATAAAGTTCTGCGGGAAGCGACAAGACAGCATCTGAACCAAGTAAAAGAAGTATGGGAAGATTTGCTGATGAGCCTCTCTGTCACTCAGCGGGCAATGCTTAAAGCAAGTGAACCAGTTGCAGCTGGCCCTACAGGATTAGTGATTGCATTTGATTATGAGATTGTTTGTCAAAGAGCAGCAAACGACGAAGAACTGCAGCTTTCGGTACACAATAATTTAAGCCGAATGATCAAAGACTATGCGCCTGATCCGGTTTATATCACAAGAGAAAGTTGGCCGGAACTTCGAAAAAATTATTTGACGCAAGCACAAGAAGAGGGAACAGAAAATTCTTTTGCTTCTGAAGAATCAGAAGGAGAAATCGAATTACTCCCTCAAGAACAGGAAGTACCAGAAGAAACACTTGTAGTAAAAGCAGAGGAACTTTTTGGTTCCGAGGCTGTTACAGTAGTAGATGACTAAGAAAAAAGGAGTAGATAATTATGATGCGTGGAATGGGCAATATGCAAGGCATGATGAAACAAGTACAAAAAATGCAAAAAGAAATGGCGGAAGCACAAGAGCTGCTAAATAAAACAGAATTTACAGGTAAAGCCACTAATGAATTGGTCAAAGCCGTATTTACAGGTGATCGCCGCATGAAGGATATCCAAATCAATGAAGAAGTCGTTGATCCTGATGATATTGAGATGCTTCAAGATCTTGTCGTAATGGCAGTCAATGACGCAATCACACAAATTGATGTGGAAACTGAGAAAAAATTAGGGAAATACGCAAAAGGGTTACCAGGATTTTAGTTTTAAACTGAAGGAGTAATGAATATGCAATATCCAGAACCAATTGCGAAACTGATCGACAGCTATATGAAACTTCCAGGAATCGGCCAGAAAACAGCGACAAGACTCGCGTTTTATACAATCGATATGAAAGATGAAGTAGTGAATGAATTTGCTAAATCTTTGTTAAGTGTAAAACGAGATTTACACTTTTGCAGTATCTGCGGAAACATCACAGAAGAAGATCCTTGCGAAATATGTAGAAACCCTTCACGTGATCGCAGCATTATCCTAGTGGTCGAAGAGCCGAAAGATGTAATGGCAATGGAAAAAATGCGGGAATATCACGGACTTTATCATGTACTCCATGGTGTGTTATCACCGATGGAAGGGACAGGTCCAGAAGATATCAATATTTCTTCGCTGCTGCAGCGGCTGCATGATGCAGATGTAAAAGAAGTGATCATCGCAACAAATGCGACAACAGAAGGAGAAGCAACAGCAATGTATCTCTCACGTCTAATTAAACCAGCCGGTATCAAAGTAACACGTTTAGCACATGGGTTGTCTGTAGGCTCTGATATCGAGTACGCAGATGAAGTCACGTTATTGAAAGCTGTCGAAGGAAGACGCGAGTTATAAATTTCTAATTAAATGTTTTTTCAGATACAATATAGAAGCAGCATAAGAGATGGGGGCAACAATGTGAACGGACTATTTATTACAATCGAGGGGCCTGATGGTGCAGGAAAAACCAGCATCTTGAATGAACTTTTCCCTCTTTTGAAAGAAGTAGCAAAAACAGAAATCATTCAAACAAGAGAACCGGGAGGCATCCCGATTGCTGAAGAGATTCGAGCGGTGATCCTGGATCCAAAAAATGATCGGATGGATGAACGCACGGAAGCACTACTTTATGCGGCGGCAAGAAGACAGCATCTAGTCGAAAAGGTCTTGCCTGCTCTGGCAAAAGGGAAAATCGTTTTATGCGACAGATTTGTCGACAGTTCTCTTGCTTATCAAGGTGCAGGCCGACGCATCGGCGTTACCGAGATTGCTCGGTTGAATGAGTTTGCTACAGAAGGTACTACGCCAGATTTTACCCTTTATCTTGACGTAGATTCAGACACCGGATTAAGAAGAATCAAGAAAAACAGACAAAACCAAATCGACCGTTTAGATTCGGAAGGTTTGGAATTCCACCAGCGTGTACGACATGCTTACTTAAAGCTGGCAGAAGAGAATCCGGAAAGAATCCACAAAGTTGATGCAAGAAAAAGCTTTGAAGAAGTGCTGCAAACAAGTTATCATACAATTATTGAACAATATCCGCAATTTTTTGAAAACTAGGAAGGTGAACGTTTATGAAAATTATTTTAGCGATTATCCAAGACAAAGACAGCAACCGTTTATCAAATGAATTGATTGATGCAAATATCCGTGCCACAAAATTATCATCGACAGGCGGCTTCCTTAAGGCTGGAAACAGCACGTTTATCGTGGGTATTGAAGATGATCGAGTAGAAGAAGCATTGGAAATCATCAAAAAAACGTGTGAATCAAGAAAACAATTTGTATCTACACCTGTTACATTGGATATCTCGATGGATGGGGGCGTCCCTTATCCAGTAGAAGTAGAAGTAGGCGGTGCAACAGTCTTCGTCTTACCTGTTGAAGGACTCCATCAATTTTAGGAGGAGCTGAGCTATGAATCAAGAAATAAACTTGGCTCAAATGCAACCGATCGTGTATCAGCAGCTTCAACGGAGTTTTGAGCATGGGCGTCTCGCTCATGCTTATCTTTTTGAAGGAGAAAAAGGAACAGGAAAACATGAAGTAGGTGTGTGGCTCGCACAGCACCTGTTCTGTACCCAAATGGAAGACAATCAGCCTTGCGGAAAATGCAACAATTGTCAGCGGATCGAAAAGAAAGAACATCCAGATGTTCTGGTTATCGAACCGGACGGACAAACAATCAAAGTTGACCAGATCAGACGTTTGCAGACGGAATTCAGTCGCAGCGGATATGAATCAAGAAAAAAGGTTTTTTTGATTAAAGAAGCTGAAAAAATGAATAGCAGTGCGGCAAACAGTCTGTTGAAATTTTTGGAAGAACCACCGGGAGATTTTTTAGCGGTATTAGAGACAGATGCAGTAGGAAGGATTCTCCCTACTATTCAATCCCGTTGTCAAGTGCTGCATTTTCAAGAACTTTCAAAAGAAGCATTGATCCATCGATTGCAAGAAGAGCAGATTCCATTAGAAAAATCAAAACTTTTGGCTTTCTTAACAAACAGTTTAGGAAAAGCAGTTGAAATCTCTCAAGATGAATGGTTTAATGATGCTAAGGACTTGATTTATCAATGGTTCGTTTACTTGCAAAAGCAAGACACTCAAGCCTTTATCTATGTCCAAAAAAAATTAGTGAAATCATTTAAAGAAAAAACACAGCAGTTTACAGGATTATCTGTCCTGATGTTTTATTATCAGGAAGCACAGCGTCAAGCAGTAGCGAAAGGCGAATATGGCAAAGTGAAACAGATAAACCAGATAATTGAACGAATATTGATCGCAGAGCAGAAACTACGTAGCAATGTCGGTTTTCAAGCTGTTGCGGAACAGTTCGTTTTGCAGACGATTTTTTAGCTTGCCGCAGAGGACGAGAATCGAGGAGGATGGAAATGGTAGAAGTAGTAGGTGTCCGATATAGAGATGCAGGTCATATCTATTATTTTGCACCAGGAGACTCTGAATATATTTATAATGACAAGGTATTAGTCGAATCTCAGCAATCCTTACATATTGCTACTGTTGTCCTTCCTAAAAAAGAGATTGATCCCAATGACCTTCCTGAAGCTATTCGTCCAATCTTGCATAAAGCATCAAAAGCTGAACTAGAAAAAGACAAAAAAAATAAAGAAGATGCGCGTGATGCATTGCAAATCGCAAAAGAAAAAGTGCAGTTGCGTGAGCTGGAAATGAAAATAATCAAAGCTGAATATACATTTGATCGAAACAAACTGATTTTTTCTTTTACGGCGGACGGGCGAATCGACTTTAGAGAATTGGTAAAGGATCTAGCCGCTGTATTTCGTACTCGTATTGAGCTTCGACAAATTGGTGTACGCGATGAAGCGAAGATAATAGGCGGAATTGGTCCATGTGGGCGTCCATTATGCTGTTCTTCTTTTTTAGGCGATTTCGTGCCCGTATCGATCAAAATGGCAAAAGATCAAAGCTTATCTTTGAACCCAACAAAAATTTCCGGTTTATGCGGACGCTTGATGTGCTGTCTACAATATGAGAGCGAAGAATACGAGACAGCAAAAAAAGAACTCCCTGACTTTGGAAAAGTAATTGTTACACCTGATGGTAAAGGGAAAGTCGTAGGGTTGAATCTGCTTAGCCGTATCGTTAGTATTCGGCTGACTGGACGGGAAAATCCTGTCGAATATGAATGGGATGAATTGAAAGAATTTATCCAAGTAGGTGAGATAAATGGATAAGAGATCATTATACGACGGATTGAATCAGTTAGAATCAGAGTTGAGAAATACATTAACAGAACTTGTTGAAATGAAGCATGCTTTGCATGAAATCGTAGAAAAAAATACGACTTTGGAGATGGAAAATCAACGTTTGCGAGAACATCTTCGGGAATTGAACCAAGTTGCACAAGCTCCAGCTGAAAATGTGAAGCAAGAACTTTCCAAGTCTCGTATGAATCTTGAAAAAATTTATGAAGAAGGCTTCCATGTCTGCTACGATTTATATGGATCAAGACGGGACAATGACGAGCCTTGTGCGTTTTGTCTAGAAGTGATCTATCGCGAAAGCGGTCGATGATCAATAACAAGAGGAGACTGGAGCGGAGAAAGACTGCTCCAGTTTTTTTATTAAGGAGATTGTGACAGATGTATAATCAAAAAAGTTTCAAAGGAAATCCAGTATACGGGAATTTATATCTTGTACCGACGCCAATCGGAAATCTAGAAGATATGAGCTACAGAAGTGTTCGTATGCTACAAGAAGCAGACCTTATCGCAAGCGAAGATACGCGTAATACACAAAAATTATTGAATCACTTCGAGATTCCTACGCCCCAAAAAAGTTTACATGAACATAATTATAAAGAACGTGTCCCTCAATTGATTGCTTTGTTAAAAGAAGGAAAAACGATTGCTCAAGTCAGTGACGCAGGAATGCCTTCCATCAGCGATCCTGGACATGAGCTAGTTTTAGCCTGCATAAAAGAAGGGATTTCTGTGATCTCTATCCCAGGACCTACAGCTGGGATGACGGCTTTGATTGCTTCAGGGCTAGTGCCTCAACCATTTTTATTTTATGGCTTCCTTCCACGCAAGAAAAAAGAACAGAAAGAAACATTGGAAAAGCTAAAAGAACAAACAGCTACGCTGATTTTCTATGAGTCACCTTATCGGATCACAGCTACGTTGACGAATTTCTTAGACATTTTTGGTAATCGCCAAGTCGTTTTGTGTCGAGAATTGACAAAGATCCATGAAGAATACCTTAGAGGAAGTACAGAAGAACTACTTGCATATATCGAAGAACATCCAGTAAAGGGGGAATGTTGTCTGCTTGTAGAAGGAAATTTGTTTGAAACGACAGGGACAGAAGTGGATGAAGAGCAGGGATCCTTAAAAGAACAAGTAGAAGCAAAGATTGCATCAGGCGAAAAGCCAAATGCTGCTATCAAAGCAGTAGCGCTTAAAAATGGACTGAAAAAACAAGAAGTTTACCGTCAATATCACGAATTAGACTGAAATAGTATAAGTAGTATACAATGAAGCGGCAATGTGGAAAACAGCTACTAACTTCTCAAACCTCTTGAACGCGAACGAACGTTCCTGTATAATGGCTAAGAGGTGAGGATGATGGAGCTGCAATTTCCTTTACATAATGATACATCAAGAAAAATCATTCATATCGATATGGATGCTTTTTTCGCTTCTGTTGAAGAACGAGATCATCCTGAGTTTCGTGGGCACCCATTAGTAATTGCTAGACATCCCAGTGACACTGGTGGGCGTGGAGTAGTGACTACGGCAAATTATGAAGCAAGAAAATTCGGAATTCATTCAGCAATGAGTGCACAAAAAGCGTATGAACTTTGCCCGCAAGCCATCTTTAAGCCTGGCGACCATCATAAATACAGCGAGATTTCCAAACAAGTACGGGAAGTATTCTATCATTATACAGACATTGTGGAACCAGTTAGTATCGATGAAGCGTATCTTGATGTGACCGAAAATAAAATCAATTGCAAGTCAGCCATCAAAATCGCCCGAATGATCCAGGCAGATATTTGGGAAAGAGTCCAGCTAACATGTTCTGCGGGAGTAAGTTACAATAAGTTTTTGGCCAAATTAGCATCAGACTATCAAAAACCTAGAGGGATCACAGTAGTTGCACCTCAAGATGCTGTGCCATTTTTAAAAGCTTTGCCAATTGAAAAATTTCATGGAGTAGGAAAGAAAACTGTACCTAGAATGCATGAGTTAGGGATTTATACAGGAAAAGACCTATATGAATGCACAGAAATGATGTTGATTCGAAATTTTGGAAAAATGGGCTATTCTCTTTATCGTAAAGTGAGAGGAATCCATGATTCTCCAGTAAATGTTACAAGAGAGCGAAAATCTGTGGGAAAAGAGCATACGTATGGACAGCCATTGCAAACGGAGGAAGCCGTGCTGGCTCAGTTGCGCCAACTAGCTGAAAAAGTAGAAGAAGCACTGAGAAGAGTCCAAAAACATGGGAAAACAGTGGTTTTGAAGGTCAGGTACACGGATTATTCTACTGTGACCAAAAGAGTGACATTGCCAGAATACATCTATAAAAAAGAAGCGCTCTTTTATCAAGCAAGTCTTATATGGGAGGAAATCTTGGGAGTAGAAAAAGGGATCCGATTGTTAGGAATCACCTTGACGAATCTTGACCCGATGACCTATGAAAATATCGTCCTTCCGTTATGGGGAAATCAAGAAATATAAAAACAGCTTTGAGAGTTGAAAATGGAAATCCGTTTTCTCTCTCAAAGCTGTTTTTATATCAAGTCTTGTTTTTTGATTTGTTCATAGGTTTCTGTTGCATCCGTACATTTTTCCCAAATCATAACTTGGTTGGATTCTAAAGATTTTTGGACATCAATGATTCGCTGGTTGCTGCTTCCGCGAAATTGTAGTTTTAGGTCACGTTTGCTCAATTCAAAGCGTCCGTCAACAAGGATATCGATTTGCGAAAGGAGTTCTAATTTATCTTCTGAATCTTGTAACAATTCATCAAAGGTATAGCCTGTCCATGACCAGATATCTTTTGTCGTACCGAACTCTTTTCGGATACGTCGTACGACTTGCAAACAAACATCTGTATTCAAAAAAGGCTCGCCGCCCAATAAAGTCAGTCCTTGTACGTAATTGTTGCGCAAGTCAGCGATGATTTGTTCTTCTAATTCAGGTGTGAATGGTTTGCCATATCGAAAATTTTGCGCCGCTTTGTTGAAGCAACCTTCGCAGGCGAATAAGCAGCCACTAACGTAAAGACTGTTACGGACACCTTCACCATCGACAAAATTAAACGGTTTGTAGTCAGCAATATAGTTTTGACTGTAGTCTTTTGCTAACCATTCTTTTGGTTTTGGATTTCTCATAAAAAAACTTCTTTCATTTAAGGTTCAAAGATATAGCTATTGAAGATAAAATCTACTCGACCACATAAATAAGAACAAACCGACCTAAATCCATTGTTCAAAAAAAGCTTGCTCTTATTTTGATAGAGAGCGTTCAAAGGTACAAAGCATCGAAAGAGAGTGGTGAAAAAAGATTTGTCACTGCCTCTTATTCTGAATAAACGGTGTTCAAAAGCTTGCATCTGCGGTAATAAGCCCAACTAAACGAAAAATATGAGGAGCTATTTTTGTTTAGCTGTTCTTATTACTTGATGCAGGACAGCTTTTTCACAACCTCATTTCATGTGTTTCACACGTGAGGAAATTTCTTTGTGGCGTCCATGTACCATCGGACGAGCTTGTGGATTTCCTAAATAACCACAAGTACGTTTGACTACATCACATGTTTTTGGGTCATGATTTCCACATTCTGGACATTCGAAGCCTCGTTCTGTTGGTTTGAAATCACCTTCAAAACCACATTGATAGCAATGGTCAATTGGCGTATTCGTACCAAGATACCCGATTTTATCATATGCAAAATCCCATACAGCTTCTAAGGCTTTCGGGTTTTGTTGGAGCATAGGGTATTCACAGTAGTGGATGAATCCACCTGAACAATATTTTGGATAATCCTTCTCAAATTCCAATTTTTCAAATGGCGTTGGGTTTTTACGTACATCATAGTGGAAACTGTTTGTATAATATTCTTTATCTGTGATATTTTCGATGATACCAAATTTTTCTGTATCTAAACGACAGAAACGATCAGTCAGACTTTCACTTGGTGTTGAATAGACGCTGAAATGATAACCGTATTCATCACCCCATGCATCCGCATTGGCTTTTAATTCTTTGACGATATCAAGTGTGAAAGCTTTTGCCTCTGGGTTTGTTTCCCATTCGCCACCGAAGAAAGCTGAAGCAACTTCATATAATCCAATGTAGCCTAATGATACAGTAGCTCGGCGGTTTTTGAATAATTCATTGACAGAATCGGTACGTGAAAGACGTTTTCCGAAAGCACCATACATGTATAAGATTGGCGCATTTGCTGGAATGGCTTCTTTACAACGTTCTACACGATAGAGAAGCGCATCTTTCATGATTTCTAAACGGTCAGACAATAGCTGCCAGAATTTGTTCTGATCTCCTTTTGATTCGATCGCGATTCTTGGTAAATTCAATGTAACCACACCTAAATTCATTCGTCCGACATTTACTTCTTGACCATTTTCGTCTTTCCATCCTTGCAAGAATGAACGACAGCCCATAGGTACTTTGAAACTTCCAGTTAATTCGACGATTTTGTCGTAATTCAGAATATCAGGATACATTCGTTTCGTTGCACATTCCAATGCTAGTTGTTTGATGTCGTAATTAGGATCTTCAGGGTTTAAGTTTACACCTTTTTTTAAAGTGAAGATCAGTTTAGGGAAGATAGCTGTTCGCTTTTCACTCCCTAATCCATTGATTCGGATCTGTAAAATCGCTTTTTGGATTTCTCTTTCAAACCAATTTTCCCCCAAACCAAACCCTAATGAAGTGAAAGGGGTTTGCCCATTTGAAGTAAATAAGGTATTGATTTCATATTCCAAACTTTGCATAGCATCGAAGATATCTTTTTTGGTTTTTGCTTTTGCATATTCTTTTTGGCGTTCTGGCGAATCGATCCATTCTTCCGCGTCTTTTAGATGTTTTTTATAGTTCAATTCTGCAAAAGGAGCCAGCAATTCATCTGTTCGGTCGGCAGAACAGCCACCATATTGACTTGACGCAACATTAGCAATGATCTGTGAGATTTGTGCTGTCGCTGTTTGGATAGATTTAGGTGATTCCACTTCCGCATTTCCAATTTTGAAACCGTTGTTCAGCATACCTTTGAAATCAATCAAGCAGCAATTTGTCATCGGTGTGTAAGGATGATAATCCAAATCATGGTAATGGATATCACCTTTTTGATGGGCATTTGCTATATGTGGCGGCAACATTTTCAGTCCGATCGATTTTCCGACGATGCCGGCTGTTAGATCACGCTGTGTATTGAAAACATTACTGTCTTTATTTGCATTTTCATTCACGACAGTCTGGTCTTTGTTGATTAGTTTTTCAATCGAAAAGTTGATATCTGTCGCTTTACTGCGAGCAAAATCCCGTTTTGTACGGTAATTGATATACTCTTCTGCTAATTCATATTCGTTTTTTTCTAATAAGATATGTTCCACGATGTTTTGAATCTCATAGATCTTGACATTTTCAGCAAACCGGCTTTTGATTTCTTGGACAACCAAGTCTGCAATCATTTGGATTTTTTCGTAAGTAAGTGGGGATAATGAGCCGTGAATTTTCTTTTCAGCTTTGATTAGTGCTTCGTTGATCTTTTGTTCATCGAAATCAACATGGCGGCCATCTCGTTTGATAACTTTCATCTGGTGTGCCTCTGGTTGCTGAGTAACGACTGTTTTCTCTTCATAATTTACTTTCATTATCTTCAACTCCTGCTAAATTGTTCTTGTCTATCATAAAACAAAATTTAGGAAGGAGCAACTAATTATCGGCTATATATAGTATTCAATCCGCTGTATAATTGGATTTCTATACTATATGTAGTGTATATTTTATTGTGAAAAAAAGTGAAAACTTGTAGTTGATGGATTTATTTTTTGCATATTTAATTTAGCTGAATAAAATAATTGAATAAAATTTTTTTATTTGGGCTAAGAAAAAGTGACAAAAACATAAGAGCAAATTGTTCGTAGATATGCTACTATGCAAATAAACAGAAATGAAAGAGGAGAAGAAGAATTGGAAAAGATGATCGAAGTGAAACATCTCAGTAAAAGCTACGGTAGCAAACTTTCTCCCGTCAAAGCTTTAGATAATATCTCATTCACAGTAGAAGAAGGCGAATTTGTTGGGATCATGGGTCCAAGCGGTGCAGGCAAGACGACGTTGATGAATATTTTATCCACGATCAATTTGCCTACGATGGGTAGTGTCTTGATCCAAGGAAAAGAAATCACAAAAATGAAAAATAGTGAGCTCAGTGACTTTCGCCGAAAAAAACTAGGATTCATTTTTCAAGAATTCAATTTGATCGATACTTTAAATGCAAAAGACAATATCCTATTGCCCCTAGCAGTTGAACGGATGACTAAGGAAGAGATGGAAAAGAGAGTAAGACACGTAGCTCAATTGTTGAATATAGAAGAACTGCTAAAACGATATCCAGATGAGCTTTCTGTCGGTCAGCGACAACGAATTGCAGCCGCTAGAGCCCTTGTTGTTCAGCCACAAGTAATCTTTGCAGATGAACCAACTGGATCTCTAGATTCGAAGTCGGCCACAGAATTGTTGAATTATTTACAGACTATGAATCAAAAAGAAAAAGCGACAATCTTGTTAGTCACCCATGACCCATATACAGCGAGCTACTGTGACAGAATTTTATTTATCAAAGACGGCGTGATTTTTTCAGAAGTTGTGAGAAGAGGGACAAGAAGAGAATTCTTTGAAAAAGTAATCGACATGCAGGCGACGATTGGTGGAGGAGGAAAAATGAATGCTGTATAAATTAGCCGTCAAAAGCTTTTTTCGGCAGTCCCGAGGGTATCTTGTTTATTTTTTCAGTTTGACTTTATCCGTGATGATTTATTATTCATTCAGCGCAATGACCTATGATCAATCTTTAGTTAGAAGAGCAAGTCCAGATACTTCGATAGATGGCGGATTGAGTTTTGGCGGACTGATCATTACTGTCGTTTTACTTTTTTTCGTATTCAGTGCCAACCGATTTTTTTTGAATAGAAGACAAAAAGAAATAGGTATCTATCAACTTTTTGGTATGAACAAACTACAAATTTCAGGTATATATGTATTGGAAATCATGATAATTGGGTTATTTGCCTGTATTTTTGGGATATTGCTCGGCATTATTTTCTCCAAACTCTTTTCCATGATTTTGGTTCGAATGATGGATATGGATCTTAATAGTCCGTTTTTTATCTCCATTCCATCAGTCGCAGATACTTTATTTGCTTTTTTCATCATCCTTTTAGCAGTATCTGTGTATTCGATATGGAAAATCTGGCGCTACCCGATGATTCGAAGTTTTGGAGAAAAAGAACAAGCAGATAGTTCAACGATGCGTTTCAGAACAAGGCATCGATTACTCGCTGTCATTGGGTTATTGCTTTTAACGAGCGGATATTTTGGGGCTAGTCATTTTAGAGAAATCACTTCATGGATGATCAGTCATCATTACCTTGAGACATTCATTCTCTTTTTGCCTTTTCTGATCTTTTTCATTTGTGTGATTGGTACTTATTTGTTTTTCTGCTATACATTTCGACTCTTTTTGATCATATTGAGTAAATGGAAGCTCTATTACTATGGGATCAATTTTTTAATAATAGGTAATACACAAGTGCACCTGCTCAAAAGCTGGCGGACGAATTCTCTAATTACAGTCATTCTTGGAATTTCTTTAATGACGATTGGCGGTACGGCTAGTATTTCTACTATTTTATCGTATCAGGAGAAAGTATCCTCCCCGATGGACTATCAGTTTGATGTCGAGACAGAAAAAAAAATCAAGCCTATTCTGGCAGAGGAAGGACAGAAGATAACTAAAAAAATCACCTTGCATTATAAAGTCATAGGTAGTATCTACAGACCAGATCTCGAAGAACCTATGTTTCAAACTGCTAATCTGATCACAGAAACAGAATATCAAGCCTTCAGAAAAGTTAATCCGGATTTGCCAAACGTTTCTTTGAAATCTCCTAACTATACTGTTTTGCTTGATCAAATGCAAACTCTTTTCCGGAATATTTCATTATATGGTTCTAGTATTGGATTGCCAGATAATCAAGAGTTGAAGATTCAACAAATGCTTCCAAGTGTATTAGGTGACGAAACGATGGTATATCTAAGTCCTGTACTAGTCGTGGATGATAACGTTTTTGAAAAAGCAAAAGGTGTAGATTATCAAGTAGTCAATGTGGATGTGTCAGGTGAGAATAATGAAAAGATAGATGAACGACTGAGCAGTGAAATGTCGATAAAGTGGCTCAATGCTATTTATTATTCTTATGATATCGTAAATGGGCGTCTGCAAGGAGAAATTAGTACAAAGAAACTGCCAGATGACAAAATGAAGGAAGCGCAATTTAGTCAAGAAGGTTCTCGGTTGAACTTCTCCTCCAGCTATTCAAAATTGCGTGCAGTCAACCGGCGGATTGGTATCAATATTTTTGTCACACTGTTTGTCGGAATGATCGTCATTATTGCTACTGGCAGTATTCTGACCGTTCGACAATTAGCAGAAGCAGAGGAAGAAAAAGAAAATTATCACCTATTGACTAAACTGGGGATACCACAAAGAAGAATTAGAAGGATGATTTTCGAGCAAAACGCACTTACCTTTTTTCCACCCATGATATTAGGAATCACTCATGCAGTATTTGCAATCAATGTTTTCACTCAGTATATCAAAACTGCCGATTATTGGTTGGCTTATCTTGTCAGTGGCTTATTGATCCTTATCTATCTTTTGCTTTATGTCATTACGAGTCAGTTATATTGTCGGATTATCGAGGAATGACAGGCGGAATAAGACAAGATAATAAAAAGTACTAAATTTTAAACACCGTTTAAAGAAGAGATTGTGAAAAAGCTGTCCTGCATCAAGTAATAAGAAACAGCCAAGCAAAAATAGTTTCCCATGTTTTTGATTTAGCTGGACTTATTACCGCAGATGCAAGCTTTTACACACCGTTTATTTGGAAGAAGAGGTTGTGACACGCTTTTTGTCACAACCTCTTTATTTTTTATATTTTTTAAAATTACTAGAAATTATAAAGAAAAAAGCAGTGTTTTGATGTGCTATTTTTATAAAAGCTATGTGACAAAACTGTTAGTAAAAAAACGGTTTCTGTAAGCTAGACACATGTTTCTTTTTGTCAAAATTCGTTACACTTTGTGTGAGGTTATATGAGGAGGGAATCCAATGAACAAATGGTGGTCTAATCCAAAATTGAATTATTGGGGAAAATTCATCATTCGAACAATTTTTTATAGTGCGGTACTGCTGTTCCTGATCTACCTGTATCACTATAAAAATATTCAAGGAGGAACATTTATCTATAACGAATTTTAGGAGGAAGAGTATGGAAATCAAAACGATTATTGAAGCAGTCGATGATTGGGGAATAAGCGAACCTGATCGAATTGCTTATCAGGCGGATGAGATGCATACTTTTGGAGAATTGAAACAAGCATCAGACGCACTTGCTTATTATTTAGAAGAAAAGGTAGAAGGGGATGGACCAATCGTCGTTTTTGGTAATTTAGAATTTGAGATGATTGTCGCATTTCTAGGAATTGTCAAATCTGGTCATGCCTATTTGCCAATTGAAGAACACACACCCAAAGAACGTATCCTGTCGATCTTTCGGGTGGCTAAACCATCTATGGTCATCAGTATTGGGAATTGGATAGAAGACATTCCTTCTGTTCCTGTCGTAACAAAAGAAGAATTTCAAGAAATCGAGAAGATACCAGTAGAATTTTATCCCAGAAACAGCGTAAAAGGTACAGAAAATTTTTATATTATTTTTACTTCTGGTACTACTGGAGAACCAAAAGGCGTACAAATCAGTCATGATAATCTAGTCAGCTTTGTTCAATGGACGATGGAAGACTTTGGGATCAAGCCTGGTATGCATTTCTTAGCCCAAGCGCCATTTTCTTTTGATTTATCGGTATTTTCTATTTATCCTGCATTAGTTTCTGGTGGAATGCTGAAGCCGTTAAATAAAGCAGTTATTCAAGATTTTCGTCAATTATTCGCGACATTGCCTAACTTGAAGTTGAATATTTGGGTTTCTACTCCATCTTTTATGGATATTTGCTTGATGGAGCCTACCTTCAATGGAGAAAATGTACCAGAATTGGACATGTTTTTATTTTGCGGAGAAGAATTGACAAAAAAAACTGCAGAAACACTACTTGATCGATTCCCAAATGCACGGATATATAATACTTACGGCCCAACAGAAGCAACTGTGGCTATTTCAAGTATCCAGATTAATCAGCACGTACTAGATAAATATGACCGACTACCGATCGGCTATGTAAAAAAAGACACCAAAGTTTCTATTGTCCAAGAAGACAAACTTGTTCCAAAAGGAGAAACAGGTGAGATCATTATTGCAGGGCCAAGCGTATCAAAAGGTTACCTGAACAATCCAGAAAAAACAGCAGCTGCGTTCTTTTGTCAAAATGACTTAGCAAGTTACCATACAGGGGATGCAGGAAGGTTGGATGAAGACGGGCTTTTATTTTATGAAGGCCGTATGGATCAGCAAGTCAAATTACATGGTTACCGGATCGAGTTAGGGGATATCGAACATTATCTGTTGCAAGACTCCCGGATCAAACAAGCCGTTGTCGTACCAAAATATCAAGGAACAAAAGTGCAGCAGCTTGTTGCTTTCATCGTATTAGAAAACACAACGAAACAACCGGATTTTCAACTGACCAAATCGATCAAAGAACAATTACTGCAAGTTGTGATGGAGTATATGATTCCTCAGAAGTTCCATTATGTCGATTTGCTGCCTCAGACAGTAAATGGAAAAATTGATCGAAAAAAATTAACAGCTGAGGTGAATCCTGAATGATGTTTCCTCATATGATCCCTTACGCAGAGCCGTTTTATTTTTTTCTTTTAGCCATTGCGCTTATACCAATCGTTCTATCTTTACTGATATGGAAAAAAAGATTACCAATTTATCAATCAGTGGTGACACTTTTCTTTTTATTTGTCAGCTTTGGAGGTACTTATTGGGAACAGGGAGCGGCGCTGATTGGGTATGTTTTTTGGCAGACAATCCTTGTATGGGGCTATTTTGTTCACCGGCAAAGGAAAAATCAAACAGGATGGTTTTACGCCGCCGTTATTTTAGCAATAATTCCACTGTTTTTAACGAAAGTGACTCCTTTTTTTGAACATGGAAAAGCATCGCTACTTGGTTTTTTAGGAATCTCTTATTTAACCTTTAAGTCTGTGCAAATGATCATGGAAATAAGAGATGGCATGATCAAAGTATATAATCCATTTCGTTATATCCAGTTTCTGCTGTTTTTCCCGACAATATCTTCTGGACCCATCGATCGTTATAGGAGATTTGAAAAGGATCAGCTCCATCCACCTGTTCGTGATAAATATGTTGATCTCTTGGGAAAAGGCGTCCAAAATATTTTTGTCGGTTTTTTATATAAGTTCATTATCGGTTATTATTTTGGTCAAGTACTGCTCCCTGCAGTAGGGCGCATCGCATTACAGCATGGTGGGATTTCATGGGCGTTAGTGGGTTACATGTACGTGTATAGCATGTATTTATTTTTTGATTTTGCAGGTTACAGTTTGTTCGCAGTCGGTACAAGCTACATGATGGGGTATCAGACGCCAATCAATTTCAATAAACCATTTTTATCATGGAATATCAAAGAATTCTGGAATCGATGGCATATGACCTTGTCTTTTTGGTTCCGCGATTACGTGTATATGCGGTTGATGTTCTTCATGATGAAGAAAAAAATCTTTAAAAGCAAGATCGTGATGTCAAATATCGGGTATTTCGCTTTGTTTCTTCTAATGGGTGTCTGGCATGGATTGACGTGGTACTACATCGTATACGGTCTGTATCATGCTTGTCTGATCTGTCTGACAGATGCATGGATCCGATTTAAGAAGAAGCATAAAGATCAGTTGCCTTCTAACAAATTTACGCATGGCGTAGCCGTATTTTTGACATTTCAAGCGGTATGTTTCAGCTTCCTGATTTTTTCAGGATTTTTAGATAAACTTTTTTTTAGCTAACGAATAGTGACATATTAATTTATATAACAAAGGAGAAAAGGAAAATGGAAGAACAAATTTTATCAATCTTAGAAGAAATAACAGGAACAGATGAAGTAAGAAAAAATCGTGATATTGATCTATTTGATGAAGGTTTGCTTGATTCTTTAGCATCTGTGCAATTATTAGTCGAGCTAGACGGAGAGTTGGATATCCAAGTCCCAGTCTCTGAATTCGAGCGGGAGGATTGGCGCACACCGAATAAAATCATTCAACAAGCAACTGCATTGAAGGGTTGAGTATGAAAAAGAAACTCTTTGCTATTTTTGGACCTGTTGTTCTCGCTTTTGGTCTGCTTGCCCTATTCTTCACTTCTTCCTATCGAGTAAATATTGATAACCCGGAAGTAATCAAGCGAGCGTCTTCATCTATGTCAGCAAATGTACTAAAGGGCGATGCAATAAAAAACAAAGCTTTGTCTGAAAAACAATATATCCCCTTTTTTGGGTCGAGTGAATTAAGCAGGATCAGTCCATTTCATCCGTCTGTTTTGGCTGAAAAATATGATAGAGGTTATCGTCCTTTCTTGCTAGGAGCGCCGGGAACACAATCATTAAGTCAATATATGATGATGCGATCTGCAGGGGATGATTTGAAAAACAAAAAAGTGGTGTTTATCATCTCGCCTCAATGGTTTGTAAAAGATGGTGTAAAAACAGATTATTTCAACACTTACTATTCTGAACTTCAGACCTATGATTGGTTGTTCTCATTGAAAAAAGTTACATCAGCTGATCGCTATTTAGCTAGAAGACTATTAACTTTTTCAAAAGTAAAAGAGAACGATACGCTGACAGGAATTCTACAAACGATTAAAGAAGGAAAGTTACCTTTACCTGATTCTTTGGATCAGTTGCACAGCCAATGGAACATGTTGAAGCGTGAGGATGAGATATTCAGTGATATCGGTTTGAAAGATCGTCAGCAAAAAATCGATCATGAATCAAAACAATTACCAGACCACTATCAAGAAACAGAATTATCCATTTTGGCAGATGAGATTGGAAAACAAGAAACGACAAATAATCCATTTGGTTTGAAAAACGATTTTTATACACATCGTATCCGATCCCACGAGCCAGAACTCAAACAGTCACAAAAAAATTGGGATTATCGTTTTTCACCAGAATTTTCTGATTTTCAGCTAATCTTGGATCAATTAGCAAAAAACCATAATGAAGTGTTGTTTATCATTCCACCGGTCAACGAGAAATGGAGCGATTATACCGGACTATCTCAAGAAATGCTACAAGGATTTGCCAAAAAAATCAAATTTCAATTAAATAGCCAAGGATTCAATCGAATAGCTGATTTTGTCAATCAAGCTGGTACCAATTATTTTATGGAAGATACGATCCATTTAGGGTGGAAAGGCTGGCTGGCCGCAGATCAACAGATTAGACCGTTTTTAGAAGAAAACCAGCTTCCTAGTAGGTACCATCTCGATGATGCTTTTTTCAGCAAAGCTTGGCAACAGCAAGTACCAGATAAACTACGATTAAAATAAATAAAACAGGTGGAGGATATCTGCCTGTTTTATTTATTTTAGAATATTCTGAAATAAACAGTAAAAATACCAAGTTTGCCTGAACAAAAAACAAAAGCAATGGTATAATCACAATATGAATATAGAAATGGGGGAAAACATTTGGATACAAAAGAAGAACAGCTACTAATTGATTTGACTTCTGCAAAAGGAGTACCTGGGAATGAAGAAGAGGTAAGAGAAGTATTCAGAGAATATGCTAAACCATTCGCTGATGATATTTTTTATGACGGATTAGGCAGTGTGATTGCTAAGCATGGCGCTGGCGGAGGACCAAAAGTCTTTATTTCTGGTCATATGGACGAAGTTGGTTTTATGGTAACAAAAATAACCGAAAAAGGCTTCTTGGAGTTCCAAACACTTGGAGGCTGGTGGGGACAAGTGATGCTTGCTCAACAAGTGGAAATCAAAACACGAGAAGGAAAAATCATTCACGGGGTAATTGGTTCAAAACCACCGCATGTTTTAACACCTCAGGTACGAAATAAACCATATGAAATCAAAGATATGTTTATTGATATCGGCGCATCAAACCAAGAAGAAGCCAAAGAGTGGGGCATACGTCCGGGAGATATGGTCACCCCATATATTGAATACAAACGAATGAATGGCAGTAAATATTTACTGGCAAAAGCATGGGATAATCGGATAGGGACAGCTGTTTCTTTGCGAGTATTGGAGAATCTATCTAAAGAAGCACATCCAAATGTTTTATTTGCAGGAAGCGATGTGCAAGAAGAAGTGGGCTTGCGAGGCGCTCGAACAAGCACGCACCTTGTAAATCCGGATATTGCTTTTGCTTTAGATACTGGTACAGCAGGTGATACTCCAGGAATGACACCAAAAGAAGCAGATTCGATTTTAGGAAAAGGTCCACAGATTTTGATTTTTGATGCATCGATGATTCCGCACAAAAAATTATTGAATTTCGTTATCGATGTAGCAGAGGAAATGGCTATCCCATTCCAATATACAGTGATCTCTGGCGGTGGAACGGATGCAGGACAAATGCATTTGACAAGAGACGGTGTTCCTTCTGTAGCCATTACTGTTCCTGTTCGTTATTTGCATTCCCACACATCAGTGATCCATGAAGATGATTATTTGAATACAGTGAAGCTAGTTACTGAGTTAGTGAAACGGCTTGATAGTGAAACAGTTGAACAAATCCGGAGTTATGAATAATGAATAATAAAATGCCTATTTCTGAATATCGAAAAAAAGCGCGAGCTTCTTTAGAGAATCAATGGGGAATCAATGCTTGGCTTGTTTTCTTATCCATATTGTTCACAAGCGTCATACAGAATTTTTTTGACGGTTTCAGTCCTTTTACGGAAGAAAGCATGCAGCAAAACCTATTGAGTTTTCTAGTCAATAATTTGCTTTTATTCGCATTCAACTATGCATTGTTTTATATTGCGTTAGTAGTTGTACGAGGTGGCAGACCAAAAAGCAATCTTCTATTTTCAGTTTTCCAAAAAAAATATTTTGGTTCGATACTTGTCATCAATTTGATTAATTCAATCATCAACTGGTTGCTCAATAGTTTGATCTTTCTGCCCATGTTTTTAATCAGCGGAGTGAGTGCTTATACGCAGTTGCTTTTCAATTCAAGTACGGTACCTACGGATGTCATGCCAGGAGATTTTCTTGATATCAGCTTTGTTTTATCAATGGTAGGGATGATTTTTGTTTCAGCACTTATCATGAGCATCGTTGGCGGATTGTTCCAATTTGCTGCATGGACGAAGTTCGACTATCCTGATTTGTCGGTCGTACAATGCTTAAAATATGGCTGGTTCTTATTGAAAGATAGAATCGGTACGTATATTTTGTTGCAACTATCTTTTATCGGCTGGTATTTGTTAGGGGCAATCGCTTTATTCATCGGTCTTTTGTGGGTCATCGTTTATGTGAATGTATCAGTTGCAGAATTTTATGAACAAGCACGGATTGAAAAAGGTGGTCCAGAAGCCTATTTTGCTTAATCTGTAAGCAGTTCATTCATTAGAAAAATAACTTTTGTGGTAGGATAAATCTTTGAGGGGGAATGTATGATGAAATTAACTGTTTTAGGCTGCTTAGGGGCGTATCCTTATAATAATCAAGGGACAACAGGTTATTTACTTCAATCTGACGGTTTCAACTTGTTGATTGATGCAGGTAGTGCTACGCTGATCAAATTACAAGAACATCTTGATCCACTTGATTTGGATGCTGTGATCCTTAGCCATTATCATCATGATCATATTGCTGACCTTGGTGTATTACAGTATTACTGGCAACTTCATCCCAAGAGAGATCCGGAGACATTGCTTTCAATTTACGGGCACACAAAAGATTCTGTCCACTTTGAAGAATTGACGATGGCGAATGTCTCAAAAGGACATCCTTATTTTGAAGCCGAAGAATTAAAAATTGGTCCTTTTCTGATTACTTTTATGGAAACAATCCATCCAGTAGTATGTTACGCCATGCGAATCGTAGAAGAAACAACGGGGAAAGTATTCGTATTTACAGGAGATTCAGGTTATTTGGAAAGTTTCGCTGATTTTGCGAAAGAGGCTGATTTGTTTCTAGCAGATACCTATCTATTTGAAGGAAATGAACATCATCATGCACATTTCACTTCAAAAGAAGCTGGAGAACTGGCGAAATCAGCTAACGTAAAGAAACTTGTACTTACCCATCTACCTCAGTTTGGCGACTTAGAACAATTGAAAAATGAAGCGCAAAAAGCAGCAGGTAAAGGGATAGATGTAGAACTTGCTGCAGTTGACAAAGTGTTTGACATTTAGGAGGAAGAACATGATTTTTGTACCAAATGAAAACCACGACCCAAGAATCAATTTAGCAATTGAACAATACTTGTTGCAAGAAATGCCATTAGATGAACCCATTTTGCTCTTTTATATCAATGAACCTTCAATCATCATCGGTAGGAATCAGAACACGATTGAAGAAATCAATCGAGATTATGTGGAAGAACATGGTATTCATGTGGTCCGCCGTCTAAGCGGAGGCGGAGCTGTCTACCATGATTTTGGGAATTTGAACTTTAGTTTTATTATGCCTGATGATGGTGATTCCTTCCGTGATTTTGCGAAAGTAACACAACCAATCATCCAAGCACTTCATGAATTGGGTGTTGCCGGGGCTGAGTTGAAAGGCCGAAATGATTTAGTCATTGATGGTATGAAATTTTCCGGTAATGCGATGTATGCTACCAATGGCCGAATGTTTGCTCATGGAACGATCATGTTCGACTCTGATATCAATGAAGTAGTCAATGCATTAAAAGTAAAAAAAGACAAAATCGAATCAAAAGGAATCAAATCGATCCGTTCTCGTGTGACGAATATCAAACCGTTTCTTCCCGAAGAAAAACAAAAAATGACAACGGAAGAATTTCGTCAAGAAATCTTGTTGAAAATTTTTGGTGTAGAATCAGTAGAGGAAGTAAAAACGTACGAATTGACCGACGAAGATTGGAAAAAAATCAATCGAATCTCTGAAGAATATTACCGAAATTGGGATTGGAATTACGGAAAGTCCCCAGATTTCAATTTCTCTCGTCAAAAACGTTTCTCTATCGGTTCGATCGAAGTCCACTTGAATGTATCAGAAGGAATGATTAAAGAAGCAAAAATCTTTGGTGATTTCTTCGGACTAGGAGATATCTCTGATGTCGAAAAAAAATTGGTGGGACAGAAATATGATAAAGAATCTCTATCAAAAATAGTTGACCAAATTGATGTGAAAAAATATTTTGGTGCGATAGAATCAGAAGAATTGCTTACCTTACTTTATTAAAAACAAAAAGCAGCGGAATCCTTATGTATTGGATCCCACTGCTTTTTTATATAGAATTCGAGTAATTTCGGGAAAGCTGAACAGTGATTCGATCAATCAATGTATCTTTTTCCTGCGTTAGTGTTCCAGTGTAACGATCTGCCACATCTTTCATCATCATCAAATCAAAGCGTTCCTGATCATCTAATTCTTCTGTGATACCTCGACTGAATATATTCGTATCATAATGTGCACTATGTTCGCAACAAATGATGAAATGATCCTCTTGTTCGTGTATCGACAAATGAATTTTTCGATACAGCGGATTTTCGATGGCATGAGTTTCTCTAAAGGAATGCTCTAGGGCATGAATCAAAAGCTGGGCTAGATCATCATCTTTGATAGGAAGATCCTCAGGAAGTTCTGCTTGGAAGGTGATCTGGATATTCCGTTTAGCAGCTAACTGTTGATAGCGCGCGAAAATCAGATTTGTCATCTGATGATTGCAAAAAGAACACAGCATTTCAAAATTTTTTGCTTCTTCCAAGATTGTTTCCACATATTTTTTTGCTTTTACTTGATCCGTATGCATTAAGTCTTGCAGATTTTCCATTTCCTGAACAAATTCTAAACGAAGCGTATTTACTTCTTGGATATGCTGTCGAAGTTGCTCATAATGCTGTTCCAGCAAATCGTTTTTGATTTTTAAGAAATCTACTTGTCTTCGGTCTTTATCTGTGTTCAGAATGTGGTCAATCAGATTGTAACTGATAATAACAATCAAAATAATAATGAATAAAATCGTAGACCAATTGATCGTCGTTTGATAAATACCTAGTGCTGTTTGGATATAAATCAAGCAGTGGATAATGGCAACCAAGACGATCCAAGGTGTACAAACTACATAAAAACGATTGTTTTTATATGCTTCACCAATGCAGGTAAGCGAAGTGACTAGAGTACTGATAACACTAGCTATATTAGCAATTGGCATCAATTCAGGAAGTTCTGCAGAAGTAAAAGCTGCATAAAGCAGAACACCAGAAAAGATCGAAAGCTGGATTATACAAAAAATCCCATACCATTTTTTATAATAAATCATCCGGCTCCAATAATAGCAGATAATGAAAGCCGAGGTTAGGATAATAAATAAATGAGATAAAAAAGAGTGAACGAATGGTTCAAAAAGGATGCCACTTAAAATATCTTCTGAAACAGCTTCAAATCCTAATGCCAAAGCAAAGCAGCTTAAGATAATCAGCGAGTATTCAAGCCGTTTTTGTTTGTACATCAAGTAGATGGTATAGATAAACGTCCCAATAGCAATGAAAACTGCAATGATCATCGTTAATACTTGCGGTACTGATTGAGAATAGATAAAACCGATTAACGGACCAGTTGTACCTATATAGACTTTCGGTGGCAACCCAGCGTAGTTTTGATAAGGAGATGAGACAGAGATCATCAATTTTTTTCCGATGTAATCTGATGGTAAATCTATCACAGCCAGTGATAATCCAGGGTTGCTTTCTGCGTCGTAATCTTCCCGTTGGTATAAAATGTTTCCGTTTAGATACACAGTAATCCATTGATGATTTCCTTTGATTAGTAAATTTGCTTCGTTCAACGGTTTCTCAAGTGTCGTTTCCATAATAAATGTTTCATCTTTGTCTACGGTAGGAATCGTACGAGTGTACTTGCTGTCAAACTTAAAATCAGGATCATCTTTTGAATAGCAAACCCATGAATCTTTTATTTCTTTCATTTGATTACTATTAGCAGGAGAGAAGATAAAATAGAAGAAATAAGCAATCCCTGCTAAAAATAACACTGATAATATAATTATTATGCTCCATTTTATGCGCATATAGAAAGATTCTTTTTTATTATATATGTTATTAAAAAAAGCCATAAAGGTATTCCTTTCTAAAACTTGTAATTTTAGGGTAAACGTTTTTTTTACTAACGTCAATTATTTATAATGAAAAATGAGATAAAGATGAGGAAATAGAATCAAAAAACGTCGTTGTCATAAAAATGTGTTTTTACAGTTATAATTTGAAAAAAATTTATCGTTATTATATGATTAAGAAGGATTGAAGAAAGAAAGGAGTTGAAAACGATGCCTGATTACAAAAAAATAACTTTTGTTAGTTCTGTAACGCTGATTATATTTTTAATACTTATTCTTCTCGTCGTCTTGGTTCCCCGAATTTTTGGATTGACTCCTTATATTATTGAGGATAGAGAAATGAACCCATATTATGCACAAGGAAATCTGATATATGTACGACCAAAAAATACAGATGAGATTTTAGTCGGAGATATTATTACATATTATGAAAATTCAGGTAAAAAAATCTCGACACGTCGCGTAATAGCCATTGAAAACAACTACAACGACTTTTATACAAAAGCTGACACACGGACTTATATCGAGCCTGGAGTAGTAAAAAAGAGAAATATTATCGGTAGTCCAATCTTCCAGATTCCATATATTGGCCTGGTCCTTTCCAAAACAGCATTTGCATGGATCCAGGGGTTATTCTTTACGATTGCTTTTTGCTTAACAGGAATCACAGCTTGGAATACTTTTGTAGAGTTGAAGAAGAAGCGGAGACGAACACAGAAATTTTTGTGAGAATGTTGAAAAAGACAAATATATTCAAGAGATACCATTACTCTTCTGAACGAGTGATACGGAAAATACTCATACAGCTTGTAGATTTAGCTAGTTGTTCGTATAATGTGTAAAGAGGAGGAGTAGTATGCGCAATGAAATGATGCATCGTCCTGTAGTCAAAGAAGAACTATTGGACTTTATGCGTACCCAGCAAAAAAAATTACCGGGTGAGCTAGGCAAATTGGAAGAAGAAGCTCATGTAGCAGAAGTACCGGTTATTCCCCACGAAACAGTTGTATTTTTGAAATTTTTACTTGGACAGATTCAGCCTGAACGAATCTTAGAGATCGGTGCAGCTATCGGTTTTTCATCAAGTGTCATGGCGACAACAATCGGAGAAAATGCTCATGTTACGACCATTGATCGTTTCGATGTCATGATCGAGAAAGCGAAAAAAAACTATGAACGTCTAGGATTGACAGATAAAGTAACCTTGCTTGAAGGGCAAGCCGCAGATATTTTGCCTGAATTGTCTGGTCCATATGACTTTATTTTTATGGATAGTGCAAAATCAAAATATATTGAATTTTTACCTGAATGTTTGCGTTTGTTACGAAAAGGTGGCGTTTTGATGGTAGATGATATTTTCCAAGGAGGGACGATCTTGCTCCCTGATGAAGAGATTCCTCGTGGCAAACGAGCTATCCATCGTAAATTAAATGAATTCCTTCGTGTCGTGATGAACCATCCTGATTTGACATCGACCATCTTACCATTAGGCGATGGTGTAATCTTAATGACAAAAGAAGCAGAAGAAATCGATTGGTGATACATGATTATGACAATCAGTAAGTGATTGATTATATCAAAGAATCCATCTAAATTTGATGTGAAAGAGACTGTATTTGTAAAACAACTGAAGGAAATAGTGAATAGATTGAAATAAACAGGAGTAAGCATGAAGACAATGCAACTCCTGTTTTCGACTGATAACCTTAGAATAGATGGAAGCGAATGTTTCTTTTCAAAGGATTGATTTGGTAGTTGAATTAAAATAATTGGCTATTTGCTAATTAAATAACTATTTCGTATTGACAGAAGCAATATAATTATCTATAATTATTGATGTTCCGCTGATTCCTGTCATAGTAGCTCAGCTGGATAGAGCATCCGCCTTCTAAGCGGACGGTCGGGGGTTCGAATCCCTCCTGTGACGCTAAAAAACCGTTAGAAACTGAGGTTTCTAACGGTTTTTCTTTGTTTTTTGTGCCAATATTGTTTGTTTTCAAAGGCAAATAAAATGAAAAAAACATCTTTATCTAGTACAATTATAGGAAGTAAAAATAAAATCCATCAGAAAGAGGAAGCAAATATGTCAATATTATCAAAAATTTTAGTCACTCTAGTGGCCATCGAATTTTTTTATATCATGTACATCGAAACAGTAAGAACTGATTCCGATACGACAAGCAGAGTTTTTAAAATGAATAAAGAAGAATTAAGCAGAAAATCTGTTCAAACATTATTTAAGAATCAAGGAGTATACAATGGACTATTAGGGGTTGGACTACTTTACGGAGCTTACCTTTCTTCCGCACCTAAAGAAATTACAAGTATGCTGTTGCTATCAATTTTTATTGTTGCATTGTATGGAAGTCTGACTAGCGATCGCTGGATTTTACTAAAACAAGGTGGGTTAGCTCTGTTGGCCTTGCTTTCTATTTTCTTCTAAATGTGGAAAAACAAGGATCTATTGGACAGGAAACTTTGTGAAAAATATTACTTTTTCTCATGAAATATGCTATTCTAATGAATGGTATTTTAGAAAATTTCATGAAAAGGAGTTAGATAGGTGTTCAAAAATTATGTTTTATCACTAAAAAAAGAATTTTTAGGTTATGATCTTTCAAGATTTCAGAAAGATCTTTTGGCTGGAATCACAGTAGCTGCTGTAGCATTGCCTTTAGCCTTGGCTTTTGGGGTATCAAGCGGAGCCGATGCGTCCGCAGGTTTGATTACGGCTATCATTGCCGGTCTCGTTATTGGCGGTTTATCAGGCGGTTTTTATCAAATATCAGGTCCAACAGGCGCAATGGCAGCTATTCTAATGTCCATTGCGGCAACAAAGGGAATGCAAGGTGTGTTGCTTGCTACTTTTTTGGCAGGTCTATTTTTACTTGCAGCAGGACTTTTCCGATTAGGAACACTAACTTCTTTTATCCCAGCACCAGTAATCACAGGATTTACTTCAGGTATTGCTATTATTATTGCATTAGGTCAGATCGATAATTTGTTTGGTGTTCATTCGGAAGGTACAAATGTTATTGAAAAGCTAAGTAGTTATCAAACACTAGGTTTTCCAATAAACATAGCATCTTTGATTATGGGAGGCCTAGTCATTTTAGGGATGTTCATCTATCCGAAAAAATGGGCGAAACGAATGCCTAGTTCGCTGTTGGCCATCATTTTAGCAACAGTAGTTACGCTACTGTGTCATTTACCAGTAGCCACTGTTGGTAACATCCCACAAACACTGATCAGCAGTAATCGCTTGGGCTTGGGAGATTTTAGCTTTTCTGCCTTGCAACAAGTAGCCGTTCCGGCCATTAGCATTGCTCTGTTAGGGATGATTGAGAGCTTATTATGTGGTGCTTCTGCTGGTCGAATGGCGAATAAATCATTAGACAGTAACCAAGAATTAGTGGCACAAGGGGTGGGAAATCTATTGCTTCCTTTTTTTGGCGGGATTCCTGCTACTGCAGCCATTGCTCGTACAAGTGTGGCCATCAAATCTGGCGCACAAACCAGATTAGCTGGCATGATCCATGCAGTTGTCTTGTTGCTTTCCATGCTTGTTTTTGCGCCAGTGATGTCACAGATTCCGATGCCGGCACTTGCAGGTGTTTTGATCGTGACGGCTTGGCGTATGAATGAATGGAGAACGATTAAGGAGCTATTTGTTCATAAATATTGGTCAGCTATTCTATTGTTTGTTCTTACAATGATTTGTACAGTCATCTTTGATTTAAGTATTGCTATTGTAATTGGGATTATCGGCGGTTGTGTATTTTTTGTTGTAAAAAGTGCGGCTATCACGATTTCATTAGAAACAATCGATTGGCAAAGAATGGGGCTGCCAGAAACGGAAAAGCTGAATAATTGGACAGTAGTGTACATCAGCGGTCCGCTGTTTTTCATGTCTTCAGAGAAACTAAAAAATAAATTGGAAGAACTAAACCATCACGACGGTGTCATCTTCTCCATGCGTGGCGTACCAAGTATTGATTTGACGGCACGCGCAGTTTTGGATGAATTTCAAGAAAAAGCAGAACAGAGAGGACAAACGATTATCTATACTTCCTTGCAGCCGGAAGTAGAAAAACAACTTTCTCACTTATGGGAATATACATCCACACATCAACATCAAACAGTTGCTCATGCGTTGACAGCATTGCATGCGAAATATACTGCAATGAGCCATTAAAACAATGAAAAAGAATAGACAAGACTGTAAACTAACAATTTCACCGTCTTGTCTGTTCTTTTTAATCTTGTTGTAAAAGTGAAGCTAGTACTTGCCAATCTTGATGGATAACAGGTACAAGGGAACGATTATAAAAAATAGCTGCTGGATGAAAAAGTGGAAGGATACGATAGTTTTTTTCTGACCATTCGTAGGCATCTTTTTGTTTTGTTAGCTGTAAGACGGGACCTGTATAGAGTTGACCATGGTTTTTGGTAACAGTATATTCTTTACCAAGTAATCGTTGCAGGCCAATATTTCCAAGTGTCGCAATTAATTTTGGCTGGATTTCCATCAGTTCGTAATCCAGTATCGGTGCGTGTGCAAATACTTCGGATCGCGTAGGTGTACGATTTGGATAAACAGTTTCTGTCTGTTGTGTCCGTTTATTGATCCGATGAGTCACGCGATACGGGCGACTCCGTACAGCACTGGTGATATAGACATCTTCTCGTGTTAAACCAGTGGAAGAAAGTGCCTGCATCAATTCTTTTCCAGCTTGTCCGCTAAAAGGGATGTGTGTATCAATCTCTGTTTTCCCTGGGGCTTCTCCTACAAGCATTAATTTAGGATGAAGAGGTCCTTGCCCAGCGACAAACCCTTCTACAGGACGGTCGTTCATCCTTAAAGAAGCCTCTTGTATCAATTCTGTTGGGTATTCCATTTGTGCTCCTCCTTTTTCTTTTATTATAAGAAGAAAAGAAACGCAATGCGACTATTTTATTTGGCAGAAACGAAGAGGAAAGAAAAGCAGGAGAACGATTGTTTAAATCTTTATTTCATTTTTTGACTTTAAATTTAGTTGACGAACAGCGGCTGTTCTGGTAAGCTAGTACTGTTGTAATTGTGGACTCCACAGCTACAACCGCTCAGAACAAGTAATAAGCACAGCAGATGCTGTCACTTCGGATGGCGAGTCTAAGTATATCAGAAGGAGGTGCTTTATAGCATGTACGCAATTATTAAAACTGGTGGTAAACAAGTAAAAGTTGAAGTTGGACAAGCAATCTATGTTGAAAAACTTGACGTTGAAGCAGGAGAAAAAGTTGTTTTTGACGAAGTTATCTTAGTAGGTGGCGAATCTACAAAAGTAGGCGCTCCAACTGTTGCAGGTGCAACTGTTGAAGGTACTGTTGAAAAACACGGCAAACAAAAGAAAGTCGTTATTTTCAAATACAAACCTAAAAAACATTCACACCGCAAACAAGGTCATCGTCAACCATATACAAAAGTGGTTATCGACGCGATCAACGCTTAATCAGCGTTTGAGAAAGAAGGCCTATATATGATCAAAGGAACATTTAAGCGAAATGACGCAGGTCAGATCGTTTCATTCACTTTGACCGGGCATGCTGATGCTGGTCCTTATGGAAGTGATATCGTTTGTGCAGGTGTTTCTGCGTTAGCGATCAGCACTGTCAACGGGATTGCCTCATTAGCCGGTTTTGAACCGATTGTTGAAATGAATGAAGAAGAAGGCGGTTATCTTTATACCGAAGTCACTTCAGGAATGACACAAGAACAAAACAATATTGCTGAGATTCTATTAGAAAATCTTTTATTAGGTTTACAATCAATAGAAGCTGAAAACTCAGAATATATCCAAATTAAAACAATCAATGATAAATAGGAGGTGCAGACCATGTTGTTATCTATGAATCTACAATTATTTGCCCACAAAAAAGGTGGCGGTTCTACATCTAACGGCCGTGACTCAGAATCAAAACGTCTAGGTGCTAAACGCGCTGATGGACAAACAGTTACAGGTGGATCAATTCTTTACCGTCAACGCGGTACAAAAATCTATCCAGGTGTAAACGTGGGTATCGGTGGAGACGACACTTTATTTGCAAAAGTTGATGGCGTAGTACGTTTCGAACGTAAAGGCCGTAACAAAAAACAAGTGTCTGTTTATCCAGTAGCTCAAGAAGCTTAATTGAATCTTGCGATTAAAGAGGTTGTGACAAGACTTTTGTCACAGCCTCTTCTTTGTTTATAAAAATAAAAGTTGTCATGAAGGATGCGAAGGTTACCATGTCTTTTTACGCTTAAGATTTTTTTGCCATCTTGTAATCAGAATGTTTTGATAACGATTGTTTTTATTAATGAAAGCGATATTGTTTGCTATCAGCAGCATCATTGTAGGATAAATAGTGTTCTTTTTCTTGTTTCCAATATAAAAATGGAATTGATATTTTGTGTTCTTTTATCTTCATTACGCTTGTCCCTTCGCTTGTTGTCAACGAAACAAAATCAGGTAAATAGTTGACGAAACGGAAATAAATACATAGTATTATGTTTTGAAGCCTAAGAACAACAGTCTATAGAAAAGGAGCGATACCATTGGCAAAACGCATGGACCGAATTTATATGTATGTCAAAGAAAAAACCGCTCATTTAACAAAGGCAGAATATGACCAAGGAGTAACGACACAAGAAATTGCTGAAGTGTTAGGAATCCAACGAACGAATAGCAGTAAGGATCTGAATCAGCTAGTGCGCGAAGGAAAATTGATAAAGACAGATGGACGACCAGTACGTTACATATATCAAACACTCGCTACGCACGTAAAGCCAGCTGCAAAACATGTGGTCAGTTACAAAGAAACGCCGGTCTCTGAAGAAAAAAATATGCTCCAGATAGATACTAAGGATATCTTTGCAAAAATCATTGGAGCTAATGGTAGCATGAAAAACTCAGTGGAACAGGCAAAAGCTGCGATCTTGTATCCGCCAAGAGGATTAAATTGCTTGATTACAGGACCTACCGGATCAGGAAAGACTTATTTTGCGCACGCGATGTATCATTTTGCCAAAGCACATCATGTAATAGATGAGGAAACGGAACTGATTGTTTTCAATTGTGCTGATTACGCGAATAACCCTGAGCTTTTGATGAGCCATTTATTTGGGTATGCAAAAGGAGCCTTTACAGGTGCAGATGAAGAAAAAATGGGAATTATCGATCAAGCGGATGGTGGTATGCTATTTCTGGATGAAATTCACCGATTGCCTCCAGAAGGTCAAGAAATGATCTTTTACTTTATGGATCACGGGACTTACAGTCGTCTTGGAGAAACAACGAAATCTCATGAAGCAAATGTGCGAATCGTAGGTGCGACCACAGAAGATCCAGGCTCTTCGCTATTGGAAACTTTTGTTCGGCGTATCCCAATTAATATCAAACTTCCGGCTTTTGAAAAACGTCCTGCAAATGAGAAAGTCGATTTAGTAAAAATCATGATTGCCCACGAAGCGAACCGCACGCAACGAAAGATCTCTTTGACAGAAGATGTAGCAAAAGCACTGATTGGCAGTGTGACTTATGGGAATATAGGTCAATTGAAGTCGAATATCCAGTTAGTATGCGCACGAGGATTTCTAAATCATATGCAATCTCCCGAAATATCGATTACGATTGATGATTTGACAGAAGGGATTCGTAGCGGATTGATTCAATTAGCAAGCAACCGCAGTGCAATGGCAGAGCTTTCTAAAATATTGGAGCCAAAGATAACTGTAGCACCAAACGATACGATCATGAAAATCCAATCAGACTCCTATGAATTACCTTATAATCTATATGATATCATCGGAGATAAAGCAGCTTTGCTGAAGTCGGATGGGTTGGACCAAGAAGCAATCAATCACTTTATTTCTACAGATATCAACATCCATCTGAAGTCTTTTTATAAAGACCATGGGTTTTCTTTTAATGCAGATAGCAAATTAGCAGAATTTGTAGATCCAAAAATCATAGAAGTGACCAATCAGATTTATGTAATGGTCAAAAGATCTTTACCATATGACTTTCAGCAAAACTTTATTTATGCTATGAGCTTGCATATCAGTTCGTTTTTGAAAAAGATCAATTTAGGAGAAGAACGGCATACGAATGATAATATCCGTGAGATGGCATTTGATTTTCCAGATGAATATGCTGTTGCGAAAGAAGTGCGTAGTTATATAGAAACGTATTTTCAAGTGGATATTCCAGAAAGTGAAGACTACTACTTGACTGTTCTACTCGTCTCGTTACGGGCGAACCAAGCAAGCGGCAGAATCGGTGTAGTCGTTGCGGCTCACGGAAACAGTACAGCAAGCAGTATGGTTCAGGTTGTCCAACAGTTGTTAGATGCAGAGAATGTACGAGCAGTAGACATGCCGTTGGATATGGATCCGAAAACAGCTTTAGACCGAATTGAACGCAATGTACAAGAAGTAGATGAAGGAAGCGGGGTCATACTATTAGTGGATATGGGGTCCCTCGCCTCATTTAATTCGCAAATTCAGCGAGACACCGGGATACCTGTACGTACCGTTGACATGGTAACAACTTCTCTAGTTTTGGAAACTGTGCGAAAGGTCTCTGTATTAGGGACAGATTTAGATATGTTGCATGAATCATTGAAGAATTTTCGAGGTTACGCAGAAATATCTTCTGTAGAACCTGTCCAGGAAACAAAACCTATCCATAAGAAAAAAGCTGTTTTGGCCATTTGTGCATCTGGCGAAGGTACAGCGCAAAGAATCAAAGAATTGATCGAACGAGCGGTAAACAAGCGTCAAGAAACAGAATTAGAAGTTCTAGCTTTGTCGATTGTGGAAGTGAAAGAAGAATTGCCGGTTATCCAAAAAGAATATCAGATCATAGCAACTACTGGAATTACTGATTTGAATATCCAAGCACCATTTATTCCTTTAGAGCGCTTCATTGATCAAAATATCGAAGTCATTTTGGATCAGTTGCTTATGGAATCAGAAATGGAAGAAACTGAATTCGTCTCGCTAGATGAAGAGACAGCTAAAAAAACATGTGTTGAGTTTATCTCTGAGAACTTCATCTTTATCAATGGTAGTAAACTAATCGATCCAATGTGGCAATTTTCTACACAAGTCTCTCAGACGATGGGAATTGGCAATGAAGAATATGGTTTTAAGATCAACTTAGTGATGCACACAGCAGGAATGATCGAACGGATTATTCGAAATGAAACGTTGACGGTGGAAGAAAACGAATTGACGAATACAATGAGTGATCCTCTTTATAATCAATTAACAGCCTCGGTTGTCCTGCTAGAAGATAAGATAAAAGTAAAAGTGCCAATAGAAGAAATGTATTATCTGCTACGTCTAGTGCATAATCAGCTAGATAAAAAAGAATACACTATGCCTTAAATACACAAAAACGATACACTTTCATAGTGTATCGTTTTTGTGTATTGGTTAAGAATCCTTTAAATTCAATTAGTGTATCACAAAAAAGTTGGCACGCTTTTTGCTTATAGTAGTGTGTGCTAGGAGGTGGTTGTTCACACAGAAATGATAGGGGTTTCTGTGAAGTAGTGAGGAAGAAGGAGTTTTGCAGATGGATATTCGATTGGCACGTATAGATGATCGTTTAATCCACGGGCAAGTCGCAACAGTTTGGTCGAAGCAAACAGGTGTTGAACGTATCATTGTGATTAGCGATGTAGTTGCTCAAGATAAATTGAGAAAGTTTCTATTAAAAGAAGCTGCACCGCCGGGAATCACAGCAAATGTAATAACCGTGCAGAAAATGATTCAAATCTATCATAGTGGACTATTATCACGAGCAAAAGTGATGCTTTTATTCACCAATCCCCAAGATGTTGAAGCGGTTGTCCGCTGCGGTGTACAGTTGAAGTCGTTGAATATCGGCGGTATGAGTTTTACTGAAGGCAAATCAATGATTACCAATTTTGTTTCAGTAAATCAACAAGATATTGATTCCTTTCGTTACTTGAACAGTCAAGAAGTGGAGTTAGAGATTCGAAAAGTACCTGCTGACAGGAAAATCCTTTTGATGGAACTACTAGCGAAAATCAAAAAGGTGTAACAAAAATGGTTGTTGGAAAAGGTCAAATAATTCTGTTGTAATGGTTAGCAATTATTAATATTTTTGAATTTGTTACAACAAAAGTAAATAGGAGGTATAAATATGGTAGGGATTATCCTAGCAAGTCATGGACAATTTGCTGAAGGAATCTTACAATCCGGTTCAATGATCTTTGGCGAACAAGAAAACGTCAAAGCCGTGATTTTGAAACCAAGTGAAGGTCCAGATGACTTGAGAGCCAAATTGGAAGAAGCGGTTGCTTCTTTTGATAATCAAGACGAAGTGTTATTCTTAGTTGATTTATGGGGCGGAACACCGTTCAATCAATCAAACACATTATTCGAAGAGCACAAAGATAAATGGGCAATCGTAAGCGGTTTGAATTTACCAATGTTGATTGAAGCCTACGCATCACGCTTTTCAATGGAATCTGCTCATGAAATTGCAGCACATATCATTGAAACAGCAAAAGACGGTGTAAAAGTAAAACCGGAAGAATTAGAACCGGCAGAAGCACCGAAAGCAGCAGTACAACAAACGTCAGCTGCAGGAGCTCCTGGTAAATTCAGTTATGTTTTAGCCCGTATCGATTCACGTCTGCTTCATGGACAAGTAGCAACAGCGTGGACAAAAGCAACGAATCCAACACGCATTATCGTTGTTTCTGATGCGGTAGCAAAAGACGATCTTCGTAAGAAATTGATCCAACAAGCTGCTCCTCCAGGTGTAAAAGCACACGTTGTTCCAGTTGAAAAAATGATCGAACTTGCGAAAGATGATCAACATTTTGGCGGACAACGCGCGTTACTGTTATTCGAAAATCCTCAAGATGTTTTAAGAGCAGTTGAAGGCGGCGTACCGTTGGAGACAGTGAATGTTGGATCAATGGCACACTCACCTGGTAAAGTACAACCAAATAAAGTGTTGGCGTTTAGCCAAGCTGATATTGATACTTTCAATAAATTAAAAGAAGCTGGAATCAATTTCGATGTACGTAAAGTACCAAATGATTCAAAAGGAAACATGGATGAAATTTTGAAGAAAGCACAAGATGAATTAAACAAACACGCATAGTAAAACTATCAGAAAAAATGGAGGATTAACATCATGGAATTAAACTTTATTCAAGTGATATTAGTCATTATCGTTGCATTTTTAGCTGGTATGGAAGGAATTCTTGATGAATTTCATTTCCATCAACCAGTAATCGCATGTACGTTAATTGGCTTAGTTACTGGGAACCTAATCCCTTGTCTTATCTTAGGTGGTACATTACAAATGATCGCTCTTGGTTGGGCAAACATCGGCGCTGCTGTGGCTCCTGATGCTGCTTTAGCATCTGTTGCATCTGCAATTATTTTAGTATTAGGTGGACAAGGAAGAGCTGGGGTTTCTTCAGCTATCGCTATTGCTGTACCTCTTGCTGTTGCTGGTTTATTATTAACAATCATCTGCCGTACAATCGCAACTGCATTCGTTCATTTAATGGATGCTGCTGCAAAAGAAGGTAACTTTAGAAAAGTTGAATTATGGCACATTATTGCTATCTGCATGCAAGGTATTCGTATTGCTATTCCTGCTGGATTGATCTTAGCTATCGGCGAAGGTCCAGTGAAAGGCTTGCTAGAATCTATGCCAGTCTGGTTAACAGACGGTCTTGCTATTGGTGGAGGTATGGTTGTTGCTGTAGGTTATGCAATGGTTATTAACATGATGGCAACTAAAGAAGTATGGCCATTCTTTGCAATTGGTTTTGTTTTAGCAACTGTTTCCGAAATTACACTTATCGGACTAGGGGCAATCGGTGTAGCTTTAGCTCTTATCTACTTGGCACTTTCTAAACAAGGTGGCGGTTCTGGTAATAATGGTGGAAGCTCAAATACTGGTGACCCACTGGGCGATATAATCGATAACTATTAAGGGAGGCGTACACGAAAATGGCAGAAGAAAGAATTCAATTATCTAAAAAAGATCGTGTTTCTGTTTGGTGGCGTTCGACTTTCCTTCAAGGATCTTGGAACTACGAACGTATGCAAAATGGTGGCTGGGCATTCTCTATGATTCCAGCAATTAAAAAATTATATAAAACAAAAGAAGATCGTGCGGCTGCATTGGAACGTCACTTAGAGTTCTTCAATACACATCCATATGTAGCATCTCCAATTATTGGGGTTACTCTAGCACTTGAAGAAGAACGGGCAAATGGTGCACCTGTTGATGACGTAACAATTCAAGGGGTTAAGGTTGGTATGATGGGGCCTTTAGCTGGTATCGGTGACCCAGTATTCTGGTTTACAGTAAAACCTATCCTTGGAGCGTTGGCTGCTTCTCTAGCGATGAGCGGGAACATCTTAGGACCTATCATTTACTTCCTAGGTTGGAACATCATCCGTATGGCATTTATGTGGTATACACAAGAATTTGGTTATAAAGCTGGTTCTAAAATTACAGAAGATTTATCTGGTGGATTATTGCAAGATATCACAAAAGGTGCTTCGATTCTAGGGATGTTTATTCTTGGATCGCTAGTTAATCGCTGGGTATCAATTAACTTTACTCCTGTTGTTTCAACAGTCAAACTTGATAAAGGTGCCTATATCGACTGGAATAACTTGCCTTCTGGTGCAGAAGGAATTAAAACTGCATTGGAACAACAAGCTGCTGGTTTGTCACTGTCATCTGAAAAAGTAACTACTTTACAAGATAACTTGAATAGTTTGATTCCTGGTCTAGCTGCTCTATGTTTAACATTATTCTGTATGTGGTTACTTAAGAAAAAAGTATCACCTATTGTCATTATCCTTGGATTATTTGTGGTTGGTATTGTCTTCCACTTGATTGGGTTAATGTAATCTTGAAAATATATGTAAGTTAAGTAATGGTTGAAACTACTTGTTTCTGAAAAAACGGTTACTTTGGAAAACTGTGCCAATTCCTATTGGCACAGTTTTTTTATCAGTACATTAGAAGATTCTTTGCTTAAATAGGTAAAAACATCTATAATTGATTCACTAGTTAATTTAAAGAATGGAGTAGAATAAATGGTACAATCAATCAATACGAAAGTCGATTTAACGATTAATGCTACTTCCTATCTGGGAATTGCTGAGTATGGAAAAATCATGATTGGCGATAAAGGTTTTGAATTTTACAATGAAAGAGATGCCCGAAAATTTGTTCAGATTCCATGGGAAGAAGTCGACTATGTGATTGCTTCCGTTATGTTCAAAGGAAAATGGATTCCTCGTTTTGCTATCCAAACAAAAAGAAATGGGACTTATTCTTTTTCTTCTAAAAAGCCCAAAATGGTGTTAAAAGCGATACGTGAATATGTAGAACCTAGTCATATGGTTAAATCATTAAGCTTAGTCGATGTTATCAAACGAGGGATCAAAGGGATTTTCAAACCCAAGTAAAAAATAAAAGTTGACCAAACCAATTATTTGTCCCCTTTAAATCCCTTATGCTAAAATTGATTAGCAAAGAAGGAGGTTATATTATGAGTTGGTTATGGACATTGATTGTTGGAGCTGTGATCGGAGCGATTGCAGGTGCAATCACCAGCAAAGGAAATTCGATGGGCTGTATCACGAATATCATTGCTGGATTAGTTGGTTCAAGTATTGGACAAGCGATTTTCGGCGAATGGGGACCAAAAGCTGCAGGTATGGCACTTATTCCATCTATTTTAGGTGCAGTGATTTTGGTAGCAGTTGTCTCGTTTTTCTTTGGAAAACGGTCATAAGTTTTTTACAAAATAGTAAACTAAAAGGAGTTGCAGCGAGACTGTGACTCCTTTTTGGCTTTCTTTCTTTAAAAGAAAAAGAAGTTTTCCGGAAATTTTTATTTAACTGTCGTGTACGAAGAAAAGTTTGCTATAATAGAAAAAAGCGTGCAAAGAAAGAGGGAGTTTCATTATGATGCTACGTGTAGAAAAATTGCGCAAAAAAATGCAAGAAGAAAATTTGGATTCATTTTTGGTTACCAGTCCGTACAATCTTCGTTACTTAACGAACTTTACAGGTACGACAGGATTAGCTGTTATTACTTTGGAAAATGCATTTTTTATTACTGATTTTCGTTATACCGAGCAGGCGGCAGCGCAGGCTCAAGGATTTGAAATTATTAAAAATGTCGGACCTATTTTTGATGAGGTAGCAAACTTAGTACGCAAAGAAGAACTGCACTCATTAGCTTTTGAGGAAACAACAGTCTCATTTTTAGAATATTCGGTTTTAGAAGAAATCATCGATGCGGAATTAGTACCTGTTTCACAGATGATTGAAGAACTTAGAGAAGTGAAAGATGAAGAAGAAATCGCCATTATCGAAAAAGCATGTAATATTGCGGATATGGCTTATGATCACATCCTGAAAATGATCCAACCGGGCATGACTGAGATTGAAGTCGCAAATCAACTAGACTTTTATATGCGTTCTCTTGGCGCTTCAGGTGTTTCTTTTGATACGATCGTTGCTAGCGGATTGCGTTCGGCTATGCCGCATGGTGTAGCAAGCAAGAAACTCATCGAACAAGGTGACTTGATCACGTTGGATTTTGGCTGCTATTACGAAGGATATGTTTCTGATATGACACGTACATTCGCTATTGGTGATCCTGGAGAAAAATTAAAAGAAATATATCAAGTAGTTCTAGATGCGCAATTAGCGGTTATTGATGCTGCGAAACCAGGAATGACTGGTGTACAATTAGACGCAGTTGCTAGAGATTATATTTCAAAACATGGTTACGGTGAAGCATTTGGACATTCTACAGGACATGGGATCGGTCTGGAGATCCACGAAGGACCGAATGTTTCTTCTCGTGCGGAAAAACAATTTGTACCAGGAAATGTAATTACTGACGAGCCAGGGATCTACTTACCAGGAATCGGTGGGGTACGTATTGAGGACGATTTGCTGATCACAGAAGATGGCAATCGTGTATTGACTCGTTCACCAAAAGAATTGATCATCTTATAGTCTCGTCCATAAAAGAAGTAAGCGTAAAAATCAGTGTTCACAGACTTTGTTATAGAAAATCGCTTGATTTAATGATACACTATAGAAGAACTTTTAAGCTGTAAGAGATAATAAAGTTGGATATTTTCTCCAATTCATAGCAATTTGCAGCTGATCGGCGGCAGTTTTTTTACCAAATGATCATTATAGCCGCATCATAGAGAATTCGGATGTATCTCGTGCTTAGGCAAAGGGAGGAATAAATAAATGGCAGATGAAAAAAATTTGATTTTAAACGCAAACCAAGATTTGGGAGAGATTGTGATTGCTCCTGAAGTCATCGAAGTAATCATCGGGATTGCTGCTTCTAAAGTAGAAGGCGTATACGGAATGCGCGGAACTTTTGCCAGCAATGTCACTGAATTATTAGGACGAGCAGCTCACGGAAAAGGTGTTTACTTGGCAAATGAGGAAGATGGCTTGAAAGTAGATCTTTACTGCTACCTGGAATATGGTGTTTCAGTTCCTAAAGTTGCAATGGAAATGCAAGAACGGGTTAGCCAGCAAGTCCTTTTCATGACAGATATCGATCTAGCTGAAGTCAATATCCATGTAGTAGCTGTTGTTCCTGAAAAATTAGAACAACCAACAATCGAAGAACTTTTTGAAGACGAAGAGGAAGAGAATGAATAAAGAATTATCAAGACACGAGATTCGGGAGATGGCATTGCAGGCTTTATTTCCGTTAGACTTCAATGCAGACCTAACAAAAGAAGATGCGATTTTCAACGCAATCGAATTAGACCACCGCGACATGATCAATGAAGATGAATCAGAGTTTGTTCCTGTTTATCTTGATACGCTAGTTGGCGGTGTCTGTGCAAAAAAAGATGAATTGGATAAAGTGATCGAAAAACATTTGAAAAACAATTGGCATATCAATCGGATCTCAAAAATGGATTTGGTGATCTTGCGTATCGCGATTTTTGAAATGACTTATGTGACAGATGTACCAGCGGCTGTTGCTTTAAATGAAGCAATTGAGTTGGCAAAAACATTTAGTGATGACCGTTCGCGTAAATTCGTCAACGGTGTTTTATCCAATGTATTAAAAGAATTAGAAGCTGGGGCGTAAGTCCTAGCTTTTTTCTGTGAATCATCATAAACCTGTTATAAATCGGGAAAATTCTATGGTAGAATGAAAACACAAAAAATATCTGGGAGTGGTTAGATGGCAGAATTGATTAACGGAAAAGAATTAGCTGAAAAAATGCAGGCAGACATTGCTGAAAAAATCCAAAAATTGAAAGATAATGGTATCCATCCCGGATTAGTTGTTTTATTGGTAGGGGAAAATCCAGCCAGTCAAATCTATGTAAGAAATAAAGAACGCGTAGCAAAAGAAATCGGAATCCATTCATCAGTAGAGCGTTATCCTGAGACGATTTCTGAAAACGAACTACTTGCAGAAATCGAAAAATACAATCAAGATCCTAGATTTCATGGTATATTGGTCCAATTACCATTGCCAAAGCATATAGATGAAGAAAAGATCCTGTTAGCTATCCGTCCTGAAAAAGACGTAGACGGTTTTCATCCAATGAATTTAGGCAGACTCCTTGCGGGTAAACCGGACAAGATTCCTTGTACGCCATACGGCATCATGAAAATGTTTGAAGCTTATTCTATCGATCCGGCGGGTAAACGAGCAGTAGTTATCGGACGAAGCAATATCGTCGGCAAACCGATGGCTCAGCTGCTCTTGATGGCAGATGCAACTGTTACTGTTGCTCATTCTAAAACCGAAAATCTGGCTGAACTGGCACAAGAAGCAGATATCTTAGTCGTAGCAATAGGACGTGGACATTTTGTCACAAAAGAATTCGTAAAACCAGGTGCTGTAGTGATCGATGTAGGGATGAACCGTGATGCTAACGGTAAGCTGATCGGTGATGTGAAATTTGATGAAGTGGAGCCTATTGCAGGCTGGATCACTCCTGTGCCAAAGGGTGTAGGGCCAATGACTATCACAATGCTGATGTATCAAACCGTAAAATCTGCCGAAGCTTTTGGAGCAGGTGAATAAATGGCACAAGAATATTTAACTGTCACTACATTAACGAGGTATTTGAAACGTAAATTTGATGCCGATCCTTATTTAGAACGGGTATATTTAACCGGTGAAATATCGAATTTTCGTTTACGCGCCAATGCCCATCAATATTTCAGCTTAAAAGATGATCATGCAAAAATATCTGCTATTATGTTCAAAGGTGCATTCCAAAAATTACGATTCCATCCAAAAGAAGGAATGAAAGTCCTTGTTGTTGGGCGTATTTCACTCTATGAAGCGGGAGGTTCGTATCAAATCTATGTAGAGCACATGGAGCCTGATGGAATAGGTGCTTTATATCAAGAATTGGAAGAACGAAAAGAAAAGCTGATGAAGGAAGGCCTTTTTCAAGGTCCTAAAAAAATGTTGCCGCGTTTCCCAAAGCGAATCGCGATTCTTACCAGTCCAAGCGGAGCGGTTATACGCGATATCATCACGACGGTGAAAAGAAGGTATCCAATTGTCCAATTGGTTTTGTTCCCAACCGTTGTCCAAGGGAATCAAGCAGCGGACAATGTTGTCAAAAATATCCGACGAGTAGAAGAGATGGGCGATTTTGATACAATGATCATTGGTCGTGGGGGCGGATCGATTGAGGATTTGTGGCCGTTTAATGAAGAACGGGTTGCCCGAGCGATTTATCAAGCCAATACGCCGGTGATCTCATCTGTGGGACATGAAACAGATACCACGATCGCTGATTTAGTAGCAGATGTTCGGGCTGCTACTCCAACAGCAGCTGCAGAATTAGCTGTTCCTGTTTTGTCAGAAGAGTTGATGCGCATTCAAGAACGGCAAGCTAGATTGCAGCAGGCGTTTGTACGCCAGATCCAGCGCAAACAAGAACGGTTCGAGCGTGCTCGACGTTCCTATGTCTTTCGGCAGCCTGAAAGATTGTATGAAGGTCAGACCATCAAATTAGATCAATTGAAACAGCGATTATATCAAGCTACACAGCAGATTTATCATGCAAAAGAAAAGCAAACGATCGCGTTAAGCCACCAATTGGAACAAGTGGCTCCGCTTTATCGAGTCAAAGCAGCCCGCCAAGAAACTGCTTATCTAGAAAAACGTTTAGAAGAGAAAATCCAACAATATATGAAACAACAGCAGCAGCGTTTTGCTCAAGCTGTTCAATCTCTTGATTTGTTGAGTCCATTGAAAATCATGGGAAGAGGCTACAGCTATACGACGTTAAATGATCAAGTAGTAAAAAGTGTCTCCGAGATTCATCAAGGGGATTTGCTGACAATCCATTATCAAGATGGAATCGTTAAAGGACAAGTACAAGAGATAGATAAAGGAGAATAAGAATATGGAAAATCCAACTTTTGAAGAGTCACTGCAAGAATTAGAAAAAATCGTCATGCAGCTAGAACAAGGAGACGTTCCATTAGAATCAGCTCTAGATTCGTTTAAACGAGGAATGGAATTAAGCAAACATTGCCAAGATACCTTAGCTAAAGCAGAAGAAACTTTGACGAAAATGATGACAGAATCAAATGAAGAAGTTGATTTTGACGGAAACGAGGAAAGCTGAGATGAGATTAACTGACTTTTCAGCTATTCATCTACCTGCTGTAGAAAAAGAAATCTTGTCTTTTTTAGATGAACATACGACGGATAGAGCGCTCTGTGATGCGATGACTTATTCAGTGAAAGCAGGTGGAAAAAGAATCCGTCCCTTATTACTTTTAGCGGCCGTTGCTTCCTTTGATGAGCCTATCGATGTTCCCGTCTATCAAGTAGCAGCTGCTTTAGAAATGGTGCATACGTATTCCTTGATCCACGATGATTTGCCTGCGATGGACAATGATGATCTTCGAAGGGGAAAACCTACCAATCACAAAGTATTCGGCGAAGCGTTAGCTATATTGGCTGGAGATGGTTTACTGACAGGCGCATTCCAGCTGATCAGTATGGCACACTTGGGTCATTCTCCTAAGCTTCTGTTGCTTCAGCAATTAGCTGTTTGTGCGGGGGCACAAGGTATGGTGGCTGGACAAGCTGCAGATATCGAAGGAGAATCAAAAAAGCTTTCATTAGAGGAATTAGCATTTATTCATGAAAGAAAGACAGGACGTTTGATTCGTTATGCCTTGCTAGCTGGAGGTATATTAGCGAAGCAACCTGAAGAAATCTTATTGCTACTTCAACGATTAGCCGAACATTTAGGTTTGGCTTTCCAGATAAGAGATGATCTACTTGATGTGATTGGTACAACGAAAACGTTAGGGAAAACAGCTGGCAAAGATGAACGTATGGAAAAAAACACTTACCCGCGTTTATTAGGACTAGAAAAGACACATGAGGCGTTGGAGATTGAGTTGTTATCCGCTAATAAGATCATAGACAAATTAGAAGAGGACGTTTTTTCTTTTGATGGCAGGCTGATGCGCCAGCTGATCAAGCAATTTGATGTGGAGAAATGAGGGAAAGAATGGAAAAAGAACGCGTAGATGTATTAGCGGTCAAACAAGGATTATTTGAAACAAGAGAACAAGCCAAACGTTCAGTTATGGCTGGTTTGATTTACAACGAAAAAAACGAGCGGTTTGATAAACCGGGAGAAAAAATTCCAGTAAGTAGTGAATTAAGAGTCAAAGGTAAAAAACTTCCTTATGTTTCTCGGGGTGGATTAAAATTAGAAAAAGCGCTCAAAGCATTTGATCTATCTGTTGAAGGAAAAACATTGTTAGATATCGGTGCTTCCACTGGTGGATTTACTGATGCAGCTTTGCAAAATGGCGCTAAAATGAGCTATGCTTTAGATGTCGGTTACAATCAGCTAGCTTGGAAAATCAGACAAGATCCTAGAGTCGTCGTAATGGAAAGAGTGAATTTTCGTTATGCAAAACCCGAAGACTTTACCTTAGGGATTCCAGAAGTTGCTGTCATCGATGTTTCTTTTATTTCACTAAAACTGATGCTGCCTCCATTACATGCTATTTTAAAAGAAGAGGGAGAAGTGATTGCCTTAATCAAACCCCAATTCGAAGCAGGCAGAGAAGCTGTAGGGAAAAACGGAATTGTTCGTGACGCACAGACCCATCAAAAAATTTTAGAAGACATTTTGTCATTTGCGGCACAAGGTGGATATGATGTGCTGGAAGTAAGTTATTCTCCAATCACGGGGGGAGAAGGAAATATCGAGTTCTTGGCTCACTTGAGGAAGGTACCTGAAAGCGGCACGATCAATCCAGCTATTAATATGGCAGAAGTGGTTTCAAACGCACACGAACAGTTTGACCATAAATAAATTGTAACTGTGAAAATCAAGTGAGAAGTATGCGGATTCTTCTTTATTATACCAAGGAAATAAGCTATCATTGGTTAAGAAGAATAAGCTAAGGAGCGAAGACGTAATGAGAAAAAAAGATCGGCATCGTTTGATTACTCGATTGTTGAGTGAGCAAGATATCCGAAAGCAGGAAGAATTTGTTGAAATCCTGAAAAGCAAAGGAATATCTGTTACTCAAGCTACGATTTCCAGAGATATAAAGGAACTAAAACTGATTAAGGTACCGGCCTCAGATGGCGGCTACCGTTATAGTATACCAGCTGAAACAAATGAAGATGTAAATACTAAATTGGAAAAACTGTTAAAAGACGCTTTCGTAGCAGTTGACCAAATGGAAAAATTTGTTACTTTGAAAACTTTGCCGGGGAATGCTTCGGCAGCAGCGAATTTGATCGATAAGCGCTACAAGAAAGAATTATTTTCGATTATCAATGATGACGATAATGTTTTGATGATTACACGAACTGAAGACCAGGCAGTTTTACTAAAGAAAGACTTCCTGCATTACCTTTAAGTTGAGGAGCGAATGTGATGCTACAAGAAATCAGTATTACTAACTTTGCGATTATTCCGGAATTGCGGCTTTCTTTTCACGAAGGAATGACCGCGCTGACCGGAGAGACTGGTGCGGGTAAATCCATCATTATCGATGCTTTAGGTTTGTTAGCAGGAGGAAGAGGTTCAAGCGATTATATACGTCAAGGCGCAGAAAAATGCATTCTTGAAGGATTGTTTGAACTTCCGAAACAAGAAGGATTCTCTGAATTGATGGTTGAATTAGGTATCGAAACGGATGAAGACAATCTGATCGTTCGACGAGATATGTCGTTGACTGGAAAAAATGTTTGCCGAGTGAATGGTCACATCATCACGCTAGCTAATCTAAGGAAAATCGGCAGTTATTTAGTGGATATCCAAGGGCAAAACGAACATCAGGAACTGCTCCAGCCTGAATCACATCTTGCTTTATTGGATCGTTTTGGAGATGCAGCTTTCCAACAGAAGAAAAAGAGTTATCAGCAAGAATATACCTCTTATCGTGAGCTGGAAAAAAGGGTACGAAAAGTGCAGCAAAATGAAAAATCCTATGTTCAGAGAATAGATATGCTCCATTTCCAGCAAGAAGAAATAGCTGTTGCTGATTTGCAAGTCGGAGAAGAAGAGAAATTAAAAGAAGAAAGAGAAAAACTTAGCAATTATCAAAAAATTGCTGATGGATTAGCTGCAGGCTACGGAGCACTGACGAATAACGAACAAAACAGTGTAGATGGCGTTGGCTTGGCCGTTGCAGAATTGCAAGGGATCGCACATCTAGATATGGAGTATGAAGCAATTTATGAAAATATCCAAAGTGCTTACTATTTGTTACAAGATGCAATCGGAGACATGAGTCGTCAAATCGATTTGTTGGAGTTAGATGAGAACCGTTTAGAAGAAGTGACTCAACGTCTAGAATTAATCCGACAGTTGAAACGCAAATATGGCGAATCCATTGAGTCGATATTGGCTTACTATGACGAAATCACCGAAGAGCTAGCTTCTTCTGATTTTTCAGAAGGTCAATTGGACAAAATGAAAGAGGAACTAGAGCAAAAAGAGCTTCTACTTCAGCAACAAGCCGCAGATCTTCATGAAGCGCGTAAAAAAATCGCAAAAGAATTGGAAAAATCCATTCTGCATGAATTAAAAAGTCTGTATATGGAAAACACTGAGTTTGAAGTACGTTTCTTAAAAGAAGAAAACAGACAATTGAATCATGATGGGTTTGACCAAATCGAATTCTACATTACGACCAATCCAGGAGAGCCGCTGAAGCCTTTAGTGAAAGTCGCTTCTGGTGGCGAATTATCTCGGATGTTACTGGCTTTGAAAACGATTTTTTCTTCTGAGCAAGGTGTGACAAGTATTATCTTTGATGAAGTGGATACAGGTGTAAGTGGAAGAGTTGCACAAGCCATCGCGGATAAAATTTCTCAAATATCGAAATACTCTCAAGTTTTGTGCATCACTCATCTACCGCAAGTCGCCGCAGTCGCCGACTATCAATATTATATCGTGAAAGCAGTGATTGATGGTCGTACGCAAACTTCTGTTTCAGAATTGAAAACAAAAGAAAGAGAAGAAGAAATTGCACGCATGCTAGCTGGAAGTGAGATTACAAAACTGACACTCGAACATGCAAAAGAACTATTGCAACTCGCAAGAAGGACCTGATCCACCTCGTAGTGGTTCAGGTCCTTTTTAGCAGCTGATAGCTATATTTTATTTTTTACATGACACTCATGACAGCAGTCAATACAACAGACCCAATCGTTAAAATCAGCATCGTCCAAATGACAAATTTTGTTACTTTAGCAAAAGTACTTGTTTGTTTTTTTTCACGCATTGTTTTCAACCTCGTAATTAATTAGTTAATCCAAGTGTACAATCTTTTTGTCTTTTCTACAAGAGGTCTTTTTTATAAAAACTTCCCTTTTTTTAAATAATAGGTAGTTACGATACAAATAAATAATGTTAATAGGACTAGCCAGATAAACGCATCATCTCTTTCAGCAATGGGTAGCTTGATGTTCATCCCATAGATACTTCCGATGATTGTTGGTATAGTTAATATAATCGTTAAAGAAGTTAAAATTTTCATAATATTATTCAAATTATTCGATACAATTGCTGAAAAAGTCTGATTCATTTGTTCTACTAGTTTTAATTGAATGCGAGAAGTAGTCATTGCTTGCTCTGTTTCTACCAATACATCACGCAGATGGTTTTTCAACGCATGATTTTCTTGGAAAAGTTTATTTTGCGCTAATTCTTTCAATGCATCTAAATTAGCAGAAGTCGCTTCTCTGAAATAAACAAGGCTTTTTTGGATATCCATGATTTGATAAAGTTGTTTGTTTTCAGTTGATACTTGAAGTTTGGCTTCCAAAGTATCGCATTGAGATTGAAGCGTAGCTAAATAACTGTTATAAGACAGTGTAACCTGCCAGATGAATTGAAAGAAGATATTGAGATTGGGTGAAACATCGCTTTTTGGAAAGGTTTGACTAAAGACTTTCTTTAAAAATAGTGGTTCATGATTCGTAATTGTGATAAGCTTCTTTTTGGGCGTCAAAATGATAGAGAGCGGGTATGTATCCACTTGAAAATAACCGCTAGGACTTGTTTTAGCAAACGGATATTGTAACAATAATAACGCTGGTTTTGTCAACTTTGATTGATTGAATTCTTCTGTACGGGAATTTTCTGCATCGTCCAATATGGAAGTGATGTAATCTGACGGAATTTCAAATTGATGTGTCAGCTGATGAATCTCTTCTTGATTGGGACGTTCTACACAATACCAGATCGTTTGGTCAGTTTCCTTTCCGGTATTACGCAGTTTCTCATTATCTAATGTAAAATATTTGATCATGATTTTCCTCCTGTTGCCTGTTTCTTTTATTATAACGGATAGGGGATTGGAATACATGGAATGTGTTTGTAAGATATAGAATATAACTGCATAAATTTAAATAAAATGAAACAGTTGTGTAAAGTATATACAGTATACTTGAAGCAACGATAAAAAAGGAGTTTACGTTCATGGGCACATTCACACCACTTATCTTGTTTTGGTATATTTACCCGGTAATCGTTTTGTTTGGTTGCCAATTTCTTGTAAAATTATTTTCGTTAAATCGTCGTTTTAAAATAAAAGCCCCTGATTTGGCGATTCCTTTTTTGTGGGGCGGTATGCATGCGTTGTCTAGAAACACAGCGACAATTTCTATCCTGCCGTTTTTCTTTATTTCTGTTTTACTAATGGGCATCTGTATTGCTGTTTTTCAAGCATATTATTATGAAGAAATCATTTATCCGCGTTATTTCAAGATGACTTGGCGTTTGGTATTTCTGCTGACGATCGTCTTGTACGCGGTCTTGATCATTGTGAATATACTTTCTTACCTATGAAAAAAGCAGAAAAGCTGTAAAAAGTCTTTTAAAAGGCTTTTTGCAGCTTGATTCTTAAAAAAATGTTTATGAATAAAAAAAGTTGTTCCCGGATTTCCTAGAAAAGGTGGTAGAAAGTGGGGGATTGTGGTAGACTAATTTTAGTTAGTGGAGGAATGGGGGGCTTTCAATGTTGATGGGTGAATTCCAACATAATATTGATGCAAAAGGACGTTTAATCGTTCCCTCAAAACTTCGTGAAGAACTTGGCGAAAAGTTTGTTCTGACACGCGGATTGGATGGTTGTCTTTTCGGCTATCCGATGAGCGAATGGGAAAATCTGGAAGCTAAGCTGAACGAAATGCCGTTGGCTAAAAAAGACGCACGTACATTTGTGCGATTCTTCTATTCGGCTGCCACTGAATGCGAACTTGATAAACAAGGACGGATCAATATACCAAGCACGTTAAGAAATTATGCAGCTTTGACAAAAGGGTGCGTAATCATCGGCGTATCTAACCGAATTGAAATTTGGGATGAGACACGATGGGAAGATTTTTCTGCAGAAGCAGAAGAGAATTTTGACGAAATTGCTGAAAATATGATTGATTTCGGACTATAAGAATAGGAAGAGGCTGACTAATGACTGAAACATTTCAACACTATACAGTCATGTTGAAAGAAACGGTAGATGGATTGAACATCAAACCGGATGGCGTTTATGTAGACTGTACACTCGGCGGTGCCGGACATAGTGAATATTTATTGAGCCAACTAAGTTCTAAAGGGCACCTGTATGCGTTTGACCAAGATCAAAAAGCAATCGATCACGCCAAGCTGCGTTTAGCTTCTTATGTCGAACAAGGGATGGTCACATTTATCAAAGCGAATTTCAGAGAATTAGAAGAACGCTTGAGTGAGTATGTAGATAAGGTAGATGGTATTTTGTATGACTTAGGGGTTTCCTCTCCTCAACTAGATGAAGCAGAACGTGGATTTAGTTATCATCAAGATGCACCCTTGGATATGCGTATGGATCAGTCAGCTCCTTTAACCGCTTATCACGTAATTAATGAATATTCCTACCATGAATTAGTAAAGATTTTCTTCCGCTATGGCGAGGAGAAATTTTCCAAACAAATTGCTCGTGAAATCGAACGAGTACGAAAAACAAAACCAATCCAAACAACTGGTGAGCTTGTCGAAATCATTAAACAAGTCATCCCAGCTCCCGCAAGAAGAAAAGGCGGGCATCCTGCAAAAAGAATTTTTCAAGCTGTGCGGATTGCAGTAAATGACGAACTTGGTGCCGAAGAGGCCTCTTTAGAACAGGCAATCCGGTTATTGAAAGTCAATGGAAGAATCAGTGTGATCACATTCCACTCATTAGAAGACAGAATTGTCAAAAGTATGTTTAAAGAATATAGTACGGTTCAAGATTTACCACCGGGACTTCCTGTCATACCTGACGAATTTCAACCGGAACTGAAAGTCATTACTCGTAAACCAATCCTTCCTTCAGAGGAAGAGTTAGCAGAAAACAATCGATCACGCAGTGCAAAGTTACGTATTGCAGAAAAAATAAGAATGAAAGAGGAGTAGAATGATGGCAGAATTAAAGAAAATGCAAGAGTACGAATATGATTTACCTGAATTGGTGGATCAGCCAGAACAACAAATGCCAGATTCTTCTTCGAATCAAGAAATCATTCTTCCACAATCACCAGCAAAACGATTGAAGCAGATTTCTGCTTTGGAAAAAATTGCTGTGGCAAGCGTGGCGATTGCTATTGTTGCTTTGTGTGTTTTAACAGTCATGTTGCGTACAAATATCAGCGGAGCTGAAAAAGAAATCACATCAATACAAACAGAAATCAAGGATAAAAAGCAAGAAAAAACGAGTTTAGAACAAGAAAAAAATGAACTTTCTCGTACTGAACGGATTAAACAAATCGCAGAAGAAAAAGGATTGTCTATTAATGACGACAATTTAAGGAAAGTGAAGTAAATGAGTCTTAAAAATAAAATTCGGCGGTTTATGGAAAAGAAAAATCTAAATCCGATGAACAATCGCAAAAAAGTAGGTATCATTTTATTTGCTACGAGTATTGGATTGTTCTTTTTATTTGCCGTCCGTTTCTCGTATATCGTTATTGGAGGTCATGTTGCTGGTACCTCATTAGCTGAAAAAACAAAACAGTTGTACCAAGGAAGTGAAGTAGTAAAAGCAAAAAGAGGAACGATTTATGATCGTAACGGTGTGGCGCTCGCAGAAGATGCCTCCTCTTATTCAATTAAAGCGATACTCTCAAAAACATATACTTCTGGGGATAAAAAGCTGTATGTCGAAGAAAAGAATTTTGATAAAATAGCAGAAATCCTGCATAAGAATCTTTCTATAGACAAAAAAGATGCACTGAATATTTTAGAAGACGGCGCAAAAAAAGAGCTGTATCAAGTTGAATTTGGTAGCTATGGGAAAAATATCTCCCAAGAAACCAAGCAAAACATCGAAGCAGATATGAAAAAAGAAGGTGTCGCTGGTCTTTACTTTGTCGACCATCAGGCTCGGATGTATCCAAATGGCGTCTTTTCTTCTCATTTTATCGGATATGCAGTTCCAGACAAAGATGAGAATGGCTTAGTTGGTAAACTAGGTTTGGAGTCTGCTTACAATGATATTTTGAGCGGTAAAGATGGTAAGATTATTTATCAAAAAGATAATTTTCAAACTCCTCTGCCAGGTACAGTAGCAGAAGAAGAAAAAGCTGTTGATGGACAAGATATCTACACGACTTTGGACAGTAGACTACAAAGTTATTTGGAAACACTGATGGATCAAGTAAATGAAGAATATCAACCGGAAGAATTGACAGCAGTCTTGATGAAAGCAAAAACTGGAGAGATTTTGGCGATGGGGCAGCGTCCTACTTTCAATCCCGAAACAATGGAAGGTTTGACTGGAGAAGATGCTATCTGGCGTAATTTCTTGGTACAAGATAGTTATGAGCCAGGATCAACCATGAAGGTTTTCACTACTGCAGCCGCTATCGAAGAAGGAGAATTCAACGAGAATGAAACCTTCCAATCTGGAAAAATCCAAGTAGAAGATGCGACGATCAATGACCATGACTTTGGTGAAAAAGGTGTGCTGACCATGCGTCAAGCTCTTTCATGGTCAAGTAACGTCGGGATGGTCATACTGGAACAGCGATTAGGCGGACGATGGTACAATTATTTACAAAAACTAGGATTTGGACAAAGTACCCATTCTGGATTAGATGACGAAGTAAATGGTGCTTTGCCTACATCAAATATTGTCGACCGAGCAATGAGTGCTTATGGACAAGCGGTAGGTGTGACGAATTTCCAAATGATGAAAGCTTTCACTTCTATTGCGAATAACGGTACAATGATTCAACCTCGATATATCAGCAAAGTAGTGGATCCTCAAACTGGAGAAGAGCGAACAACTCAAACAGAAGTTCTAGGACAACCTTTTTCAAAAGAAACAACAGAAAAAGTCCGTGAATATATGAGAGATGTTGTCGAAAGCGAAAACTACGGTAGTGCTTATGGCGTATATAGTGTACCTGGATACAATGTATCGGCAAAAACCGGAACAGCCCAAATCGCTTCTGATACAGGGGGATACCAAACAGGAGATACAGCCTACCTGTATTCGATTGTGGAGATGGTTCCTTCTGAAGATCCAGACTATGTCTTGTATCTAACAATGAAACACCCTAAGACATATGATCGAATGGCTTTGGCTAAAATCGCAAATCCATTGATGAAACGGGCAATGAATTTTAAAGAAACTGAAGAAGATACGGATACAGAAACCAAAACAGAAAAAGTATCCGTAGCCGATTATCGTAATCTAGAAGCAGATGTTGCAGCAGCGGATGCTCAAAAAAGCGGACTGCAACCTGTCGTTATCGGTAACGGGAAAAAAGTACACAAACAATCTACTGCCAACGGTGATCAGTTGATCTCTGGAGAAAAACTGATTCTATATACTGGCGGCGACAAGCTGATGCCTGATGTAACTGGATGGTCAAAAGCAGATATCATGAAGCTAGGGAAAATCCTTGGTATCGAAGTTAGTTTTGATGGGGATGGTTATTGTGTCAAACAAGAACTTGCTCCATATGAAAAAATCACAAAAGAAAAACTTAATTTTACTTTAGAAGAATAAGAAGAGAAATAGGAGAGAAAAGAGCATGGAATGGACACAAGCATTGATTCCCATTGTCAGCAGTTGTGCAATGACGATTGCCGCAATGCCGCTATTTATTGGTTACTTTCAAATGAAAAAGCAAGGTCAGGCGATTCGCGAGGAGGGACCAAAGTGGCACAATATCAAAGCCGGAACTCCTACAATGGGCGGCTTAGTGTTTCTGATCGGCTCTATTTTGACAGGGATTTGGGTTGGAGCTTGGCAAAAACAGCTGACTCCTACTCTTTTCATCTTGCTTTTTGTATTAGCATTATATGGAGTAATTGGTTTTCTTGATGATTTTATAAAGATCTTCAAGAAAAGAAACATGGGGCTGAACTCGAAACAGAAACTGATTGGACAGGTTCTAGGGGGAATCATCTTTTATCTTGTTTACCGTTCTGAAGGCTATCCAGGTGTATTGAATTTCTTTGGGCTGGATCTGCCTTTAGGAATCATTTATGGGGTTTTCGCTATCTTCTGGCTTGTTGGATTTTCAAATGCGGTCAATCTGACGGATGGTATCGATGGATTAGTTGCTGGCTTAGGCAGCATCTCTTTTGCAGCTTACGGTCTGATTGCTTGGCATCAGCATCAGTATGATGTATTAATCATTTGTCTCAGTGTCTTAGGTGGTTTACTTGGATTCTTCGTCTATAACCGGAAACCTGCCAAGATTTTTATGGGAGATGTTGGTTCATTAGCTTTGGGCGGACTTTTAGCGGCTATTTCTATGATGCTGAACCAAGAGTGGACATTGCTTTTGATTGGCTTGATTTATGTTATGGAAACTGCAAGTGTGATGCTTCAAGTTACATCCTTTAAACTTACGGGAAAACGAATTTTTAAAATGTCTCCAATCCACCATCATTTTGAAATGTGCGGATGGTCGGAGTGGAAGATTGATACAGTTTTTTGGTTGATCAGCATTGTGACTTCATTGATCACATTATGGATCGTTTGGTAGGAGATGACAGGAAATGAAAAAAATATCAACATATGAAAATAAAAAAGTGCTTGTCTTAGGACTCGCAAAAAGCGGAGTAAGTGCGGCCAAATTATTACATGAATTGGGCGCACTTGTCACCGTTAATGACGGAAAACCTTTTGATGAAAATCCGGAAGCACAAGAATTGCTTTCTTTAGGGATAAAAGTAATAACAGGCAGTCATCCAATCGAATTACTAGATGAAGAATTTTCGTTGATGGTCAAAAATCCTGGGATTCCCTACAGCCATCCTTTAGTAGCAAAAGCCCAAGAAATGGGTATTCCGGTAATTACGGAAGTGGAGCTAGCTTACGAAGTAGCGGAATGCCCAATTATTGGGATTACAGGAACGAATGGAAAAACCACGACAACAACGATGACTGGACTACTACTGAATGCAGGCGTAGACAAAGGAGTTGCACGTCTAGCAGGAAATATTGGGTATCCAGCAAGTGGTGTCGCGGAAGAAGCGAAACCAGAAGATAAAATCGTGATGGAGTTATCTAGTTTTCAACTCATGGGAATCACAGATTTCCATCCTCATATAGCGGTGATCACCAATATTTATGAAGCACATATTGATTATCATGGGACAAGAAAAGAATACGTCAAAGCTAAATGGAACCTTCAAAAAAATATGACAGCTGAAGATTATCTGGTTCTTAACTGGAATCAGTCAGAACTACAAGAATTAGCGCAAAGAACAAAAGCACGCGTCCTGCCTTTTTCGACAAAAGAAGTGTTGGAAGATGGTGTGTATGCTGACGATCACGCAATTTATTATAAAAAAGAAAAAATAATGGAAATCTCTGAACTTGGCGTACCAGGTACGCATAATGTAGAAAATGCGTTAGCTGCTATTACTGTAGCAAAATTGTATGGTATATCAAATGAAGCTATACGACAAACGTTGCATTTATTCCATGGCGTGCCGCATCGTACGCAATATGTAGGAGAAATCCAAGGCAGAAAATTTTATAATGATTCAAAAGCAACCAATATTTTAGCGACTAAAATGGCTCTAAGCGGATTTGAAACGGCTAAGGTCGTGTTATTGGCAGGCGGATTAGATAGAGGAAATACATTTGATGAATTGGTTCCTTCACTAAAAGGTATCAAAGCAATGATCGTATTTGGTCAAACAAAAGAAAAATTGATCGATGCTGGAAAAAAAGCAGGCATCGAAACGATAGTAACAGCCGATTCTGTAGAACAAGCAGTTCCTTTAGCATTAGAAAACAGTACAGATGGTGATGTGATTTTATTATCACCAGCGAATGCCAGCTGGGATCAATACCCTAATTTTGAAACTAGAGGAAACCGATTCATGGAAGTTGTGAATCAATTAAAATAGAAAAAGTAGAAGCGAGCGATAAAAAATGAAAATTTTGGTTACAGGCGGAGGAACGGGAGGACATATTTATCCGGCTCTTGCCTTTGTCAATTATGTGAAGACTCAAGAACCGAATGCTGAATTCATGTATGTGGGAGCAAAACGTGGTCTGGAAAATAAAATTGTCCCTGATACAGGAATGCCTTTCCATACTTTGGAGATTCAAGGCTTTAAACGAAAAATTTCCATGCATAATATCAAGACAATCCGATTGTTTCTTAAGAGTATCCGTCAAGCAAAAAAAATCCTCAGTGATTTTCAACCAGATATCGTTATCGGTACTGGAGGATATGTATCCGGAGCAGTAGTGTATGCTGCATCAAAAATGGGAATTCCAACTATTATCCATGAACAAAACAGTGTACCAGGTGTTACCAATAAATTTTTAAGCCGATATGTGGATCGGATCGCTCTTTCATTCAAAGATGCGGCTCCTTTTTTTCCTGAAAACAAATCAGTCCTTGTAGGTAATCCTCGAGCACAAGAAGTAGCAGATACTAAAAAATCAGATATTTTGAAAACATTTGGGTTGGATCCAGAAAAGAAAACAGTCTTGATTTTTGGCGGCAGTCAAGGAGCACTTAAAATCAATCAAGCGGTATCGGTTTTTTTAAGTGAATATATTCCTTCCTCTTATCAAGTCTTGTATGCTTCAGGAGAAAGATATTATGAAGAAATCCTAAATAAAATAAATCCTGAAATACAAAATATTAGTGTCCAGCCTTACATCAAAAACATGGCAGAAGTCATGGCTTCGAGCAATCTGCTAGTGGGACGTGCTGGTGCAACTTCGATCGCAGAATTTACAGCTTTGGGGCTTCCGGCAGTGTTGGTTCCCAGTCCATATGTTACGAATGATCATCAGACTAAAAATGCAATGAGTCTTGTTCATGCAGGAGCAGCAAAAATGATTGCGGATAATGAGCTAACGGGTGAATCACTAAGTCAGACAATTAACGAAATCATGGATGATGAAGAATTGCAAAAGCAAATGTGCCGAGCTTCTAAAGAACAAGGCATCCCTGATGCTTCAAAACGTCTTTATGACGTAGTGAATCAAATAATCAAAAAATAAAGGCGGTGGTCTTAGTGAGTAAGAAAAAAGAACCTAAAAAATTGTCTCATCCGTCTTCTGATGAAAACAATTTGACTCCTTGGCAAAAGGCTAACCGAAAATATCTGGCAGAACAAGGGATGAAAAACCAAGAGCCAAAAAAAGAAGACACACCATTAGACACACCCCTTTCAGATTCTGAAGAAGAAAAAACGGTTCAAGAGGAACAGCAAGAAACAAGCCAGTCAGAAAGCCAGTCCGAGAAAAAAATCGAATTTTTTGAAGAGATCAAGCAAAAGAAAAACGGTGGCCCGTATAACGGTTCTTTTTTGAATCGTCTCCCTAATTTAAAAAGTCAAAGGCATAAAGTACTGTTTCGTCGGTTAGCATTGATTATTACTGTATTGGGCATACCGCTGATTTTTTTGATCTATTATGTTTCTCCTTATAGCAAGCTACAAGCAGTTGCAGTGTCAGGTAATAAGGTAGTCAACAGTCAGGAAATCATCTCTGATACCAAATTGTCATTGGGAGAAAATGTCTGGGGGCAGTATTTCGATCGATCCACTTATATCGAACGGCTAAAAAAAGCACAGCCGAGAATCGAAAAAGCAGCTATACACTTCAAAGGGATAAATGAGTTCGATTTGGATGTGACAGAATACAAAGAAATCGCTTTGATTGCAAAAGATAATCAATACTATCCAGTAATTGAAAATGGAACAGTATTAGATGAAAAAGTAGCAAATCCTACAAAAAATCTCCCTATCTTAGAAGAGTTCAAAGATTCAGCAAAAATCAAAGAATTAACAAAGCAATACAATCAGTTATCATCAGAATTGCAAAAAGCAATCTCTGAAATCAAGTATACACCAAGAGCAAGTAATAAAAACCTGATCCAATTGAACATGAATGATGGCAATCAAGTCATTGTAAATATCAATAATCTTGCGAACCAAATGAAATATTATTCGCAAGTAGCCAAAGACATGGATGAAAAAGGTGTGATCGACATGGAAGTTGGCATCTACTCATATCCTTACAGCAGTACTCAAGAAACGGCAGAATCGGACCAAACGGAAGAAACAACTGGAAGTGAAGAAAACGCGGATCAAACAAATGGGTCAAGTGAAGAGGCAGAAACGCAAGCAGCAGATACACCTGAATCGTCTGATATAAACGGCTCATCTGATTCAAATAATTCAAGTGAAACAAGTCAAATAGAAGACAATCCAAGTACAACTCCGTCAAGTTTAAATGAAAATTGATAAAACAACTTTAAAAAGTAAGAATGTACTTTCTAAAAACCAGTAATTTATGGTAGAATTGAAAGCAGTGAATATATCTATTAATAAGTATATTTTAAAACGGACGCTAGTTGTTCGCTTGTATATGGAATAGTAAGTAGGAGGGAATCCCATTCATGGCAAAAACAGGAATGTATGTAGGCCTTGATATTGGAACGACATCTGTTAAAGTTGTCGTGGCTGAATATATCGACAGCCAAATGAATATTATTGGAGTAGGAAACGCAAAATCAGAAGGGATTAACCGAGGCATTATCGTTGATATCGATAAAACGGTCCAAGCGATACAACGAGCAGTACGACAAGCAGAAGAAAAAGCAGGTATCCAGATCAAAGGCGTAAGTGTCGGTTTGCCAGCAAACATGCTTGAAGTAGAAAATTGCCAGGGAATGATTGCAGTTAACGGAGATTCAAAGGAAATCACCGATGAAGATGTCAGAAATGTGACTTCTGCTGCCCTTGTTCGTTCAATACCTCCTGAACGTCAAATCGTGTCAATTTTGCCACAAGATTTTACTGTCGATGGATTCGAGGGAATCAAAGACCCTCGTGGAATGATCGGCGTAAGATTAGAAATGTACGGTCTGTTGTTTACCGGACCAAAAACGATCATCCATAACATACGTAAATGCGTGGAAAATGCCGGATTAATCGTCAATGAAATGGTGATTACTCCTTTAGCGCTGACAGAATCAATTCTTTCTGACGGAGAAAAAGATTTTGGTACGATCGTTATTGATATGGGTGGTGGCCAAACGACAACAGCTGTTATGCATGATAAGCAATTGAAGTTTACCAGTCTCGACCAAGAAGGTGGCGAATTTGTCACTAAAGATATCTCTATTGTATTAAATACGTCTTTTAACAATGCAGAAGCGTTGAAAATAAATTACGGGGATGCATATCCAGAACGGACATCACCAGATGAAGAGTTTCCAGTAGATGTAATTGGCCAGTCAGAACCAGTGAAAGTCGATGAACGCTATTTGTCAGAAATTATTTCAGCTCGTATGGAACAGATTTTCAACAAAGCAAAAGATGCATTGGACCAAATCGAAGCATTAGAGTTGCCAGGTGGCGTCGTATTGACAGGCGGAGCTGCTAGTCTTCCAGGTGTTGTGGACTTGGCGCAAGAAATCTTCGGCGTAAATGTGAAACTGTATGTTCCAAATCACATGGGACTGAGAAACCCGGTATTTACAAATGTAATAAGTATCGTTGATTATTCAGCAAACTTGAGCGAAGTGTATCAATTGGCAAAAATTGCTGTTACAGGTGAGACCTCAGCAGCTCGTCAAATGGTAGTTGAACAAGAAACAACAAACACATATGAAAGCTATGAAGCACCTGAAGAAACAGTCTACGATGAGCCGGAACCAAAAGAATCCGGAGAAAATGTAAAAAATAAAATCAAGGGTTTCTTTACAAATATTTTTGATTAATTCATCCTGGGAGGAATAAGATATGGAATTCTCAATTGATAATAATATCAATGACGGCGCAGTAATCAAAGTCATCGGAGTCGGCGGTGGCGGTGGAAATGCTGTGAACCGAATGATTGAAGAAAACGTCAAAGGTGTTGAATTCATTACGGCCAACACAGACGTGCAAGCATTAAAAAATTCAAAAGCTGAAACAGTTATCCAATTAGGACCAAAATATACTCGTGGTTTAGGGGCTGGTTCTCAACCAGAAGTTGGACAAAAAGCGGCAGAAGAAAGTGAACAATCCTTACGAGAAGCTTTAGACGGTGCAGATATGATTTTCATCACTGCAGGAATGGGTGGAGGAACTGGTACAGGTGCTGCGCCAATCGTTGCAGGGATCGCTAGAGAACTGGGCGCATTGACCGTTGGTGTCGTTACACGTCCGTTCACTTTTGAAGGACCTAAACGTGGCCGTTTTGCTGCAGAAGGTATCGCTCGTTTGAAAGAAAATGTCGATACATTATTGATTATCTCAAATAACCGTTTACTAGAAGTTGTAGATAAAAAGACACCAATGCTTGAAGCTTTCCGTGAAGCAGATAACGTTTTACGTCAAGGTGTACAAGGTATCTCTGACTTGATTACGGCACCAGGTTACGTTAACCTTGACTTTGCTGACGTGAAAACAGTGATGGAAAACCAAGGTACAGCATTGATGGGAATCGGTGTAGCTAGTGGAGAAGATCGCGTAGTAGAAGCAACGAAAAAAGCAATCTCCTCTCCATTGCTTGAAACATCTATTGATGGAGCGGAACAAGTACTTCTTAACATCACAGGCGGTTTGGATATGACATTGTTTGAAGCACAAGATGCTTCAGATATCGTAGCAAATGCAGCAACTGGCGATGTAAATATTATTCTAGGTACATCTATCAATGAAGAAATGGGCGATGAAATCCGCGTGACGGTCATCGCAACAGGTATCGATGAATCAAAAAAGGAGCGCAAGTCTAGCCGTCCAGCTAGACAAGCACAAATGCAATCACCTGCTCAAAAGACTGTATTAGATATGGATCAAGCTAAACCAACTTCTGCAGAAGAAGAAAACAGTTTTGGCGATTGGGATATCAGACGTGAACAAAATGTTCGTCCTAGAGTTGATGATTCCAATTTTGACAATATCGAAAAAAAAGAATTTGATACATTCAACCGCGAAGAAACAAAATCTCATGGCGATGATGAATTAAATACGCCACCGTTTTTCCGTCGTAAAAAATAAAGGAGAGGAAGAGCACATGATTGCTGACAACTTGCAGAAAATCAAGCAAGAAATTCAGGATTCGTGTGCTCTTGTTCATCGTGATCCGAAAGAAGTTACATTAGTAGCTGTAACAAAATCTGTTGAATCAGCTCAAGCTGAAGAATTGGGCAGAGCTGGCGTTATGAATTGTGCAGAAAACCGAGTAGATAAACTATTACAAAAGAAACAAGATTTATTTGATTTTCCCGAAATAAAGTGGCATTTAATTGGTAATTTACAGCGCAGAAAGGTAAAATTGATTGTAAATGAAATTGATTACTTTCATGCGTTGGACAGTTTAAGATTAGCAGAAGAAATCCAGAAGCGGTTAGAAAAAGAATTATCCTGTTTTATTGAAGTAAACGTTTCTGGTGAGGAATCAAAACATGGAATTTCACCAGATGAGCTTTTACCGTTTGTGGAATCTTTAGCTGCCTGCACAAAAATCAAGGTTGTTGGTTTAATGACTATGGCGCCTAAAGAAGCTTCTGATGAGCAAATCCATAAAGTGTTTGGTACGCTGAAAGAATTGCGTGATCTTGTTCAAGCAAAAGGTTATGCCCATGCACCATGTAATGAATTAAGCATGGGGATGAGTCAGGATTTTCAAATTGCGATTGAAGAAGGTGCAACATTTATCCGTGTAGGAACAGCGCTATTCAAAGACGAATAAAGGAGGAACAAAAATGCCGCTTTTAAACAGAGGAGCAATTGCTAATTTTTTCGGATTAGCTGATGAGGAAGAGTACGAATACCAAGATTATCCTGAAACAACAAAAAAGGCTGTACAGCCAACTAAAAAAAATATAACACAGAATCAACCAACTCATTCTGTATCTGCTGCGAATACTCATGAGAAACAAAAAACGGCGACTTCACGTCCTGTAACGCATGAAAGTATTCAGCCGGCTGAAAAGAAAAAAGTAATTGAACTACATCAATCACCTACAAAAACTGTAGCGAAAGAAAGAACAGCTTCAAGAACGTCTACACAACCTAAAGCAAATCTTGCGGGAAAAATCACTGTGATGGAACCAAGAGCTTATTCTGAAGCGATGGCGATTGCTAAAAGAATCATCGCTGGAGAAGCAACCTTAGTGAATTTTCATTTAGTGGAAGAAAAGCAAGCGAGAAGAATTGTTGATTTTCTAACAGGAACAGTTTATGCATTAGATGGAGATATCAAACGCGTTGGAGATGAGATTTTTCTTTGTACACCGACAGGGATGGAGATTGACAGTTCAACCGCTCAATCTTTTGCAGATGCGAATTTGTTTGATCTGTAAGAGGAGGAACTACGATTTATATTATTGCGCTATTACTTCATTTAATTCAACGGGCAGCCTATTTCTATAGCATTATCTTGATGGTATATGCTTTGCTCTCTTGGTTTCCAGGCGGTTATCAATCAGGATTAGGACGGTTTTTAGCTAAGATCTGTGAACCGTATATCAGTTTATTCGATCGTCTGCCTTTAAGGATCGGTCCTTTGGATTTCACGATTTTAGGGGCCATTCTAATCTTGAACTTAGCCGTACAAGGATTAGCACAGATCGTTATATGGATAACTATCCATTTAGTTTATTGATTCAAGCAATAAAATCTTTATTCTCAGAATAGATAGGAGGGGAAAATTTTGGATGCAAATGTATACCAGCACTTTCGGGCAGATGAACGTGCATTTATCGACTCAGTAGGTGATTGGATTGAACAAGTTCAAGGACAATATGCGCCATATCTGACTGAATTTCTTGACCCCAGACAATCCTATATTTTAGAAACACTGATTCGTCAAAGCAGTGATTTGCGTTTCATGTTTTATGGTGGATATGAACAGGCAGAAAGAAAAAGATGTTTGATTTTCCCCGATTATTACGAACCTGTAGAGGAAGATTTTGAAACAGCATTGTATGAAATCCATTATCCTAGCAAATTTGCCAGTCTAAGTCATGGGAAAATCCTTGGGACTTTAGTGGGAACAGGTATCAAACGCTCTTACTTTGGCGATATCATCTCAGATGGCGATCGCTGGCAAGTATTTATTGCAAATGAGGTGGATCATTTTGTTGCTGCACAAGTAACAAAGATTGGAAAAGTTGCTGTACGCTTGGAACCAATCAAATACACAGAAATGATTTTGCCGAAAGACAGCTGGACACAAGAAAGAGGGACTGTTAGTTCTATGCGACTGGACAGTGTGATCTCTGAGATTTATAATATTTCCAGACAGCGGTCCAAGCAGCTGATCGAAGCTGGTAAAGTAAAAGTGAATTGGACAGAAAATACAAGACCTGATTTTGTACTTGAACTATTAGATATTATTTCAGTCAGGGGTTACGGCAGAGTCCAGATCCAAGAACTTGAGGGGAAGACGAAAAAAGAAAAGTACAGGGTGTTGTTCGGTGTATTACGTAAATAAAATAAAAAGGTGGTTTACTCATGGCTTTAACTCCATTAGATATCCAAAATAAGACATTCCCAACAAAAATGCGGGGATATAATCAAGACGAAGTAGATGATTTCTTAGATTTAGTTGTTCGTGACTATGAAGAATTGACTCAAAGAAATCGTGAATTAGAAAAAGCAGTCAAACATTCAGAAGAAAAACTTGAGTATTTCAATGAATTGAAAGATGCATTGAACCAATCGATCATCGTAGCTCAAGACACAGCGGATAAAGTAAAAACAAGTGCAAGTAAAGAATCTGAAGTGATCGTTACTTCTGCACAAAACAAAGCAGATGAGTTAGTTGCGAATGCTGAAAAACGTGCACACCAATTAACAACTGATGCAGAAGAAAAAGCAAGAAAAATCTTGACAGATGCAACAGAAAAAGCAAGACAGCTTGCGACAGAAACAGAAGATCTTAAGAAAAAGACACGAGTATTCCATCAACGTATCAGCTTGATGCTTGAATCTCAATTGGAACAAGTGAAAAGTCCAGAATGGGACGAAATTTTACAACCATTCTCTAGCTATGTGACTGACAGCCATGAAGTGATCAAAGAAGTTTTAGCAAAACAGCTTGACAACGAAAATGATACTGATGTAAACTCAGACACAGGAGTCATAGAAGCACCTATGACGGCATTTGATACACAGGCTATCGATATCTCAATCGTACCTGGTGAACATGAAAACGAGTAGAACAGAAAAGCACTTTGTTATTCTTAAAGCGAGCCGATGAGAGTGGAAGATCGGTAAGACACTGCATCGTGAAAGATCCTCTACTTGAGACTGCTTTTCTGAAACTAGAGTAAGAAGCAGCGGCTGACCTCGTTATTGGTCACAGAGAGTTTGCATTAGATAGATGCAACTAAATTTGGGTGGTACCACGGCATGTTCGTCCCTTGCGGCTGAACATGCCTTTTTGTGTCCGGAAAATAAACGAAGGAGTGAATGGTTGAATGAAAATGAAAGAAACCTTGCAATTAGGAAAAACAAAATTCCCTATGCGTGGTAATTTGCCAAACCGAGAAGGCGAATGGCAAAAAGAATGGGAAGAAAATCAAATCTACCAAAAAAGACAAGAATTGAACGAAGGAAAACCTAGCTTTGTTCTTCATGATGGACCTCCTTATGCCAATGGAAATATCCATTTAGGGCACTCATTGAATAAAATCAGTAAAGACATTATCATTCGTTCAAAATCAATGTCTGGCTACCGCGCACCATATGTTCCAGGATGGGATACACATGGATTGCCAATCGAACAAGTGTTGGCTAATAAAGGCGTGAAACGTAAAGAAATGTCCATGGCAGAATATTTGGAAAAATGTCGTGAATATGCACTTTCCCAAGTAGATAAGCAACGAGAAGATTTCAAACGCCTAGGGGTTGCAGGAGATTGGGAACATCCCTATGTCACATTAGACCCTTCGTATGAAGCTGCACAAGTACGCGTATTTGGTAAAATGGCTGAAAAAGGCTATATTTACAAAGGATTGAAACCCATTTACTGGTCTCCGTCAAGTGAGTCTTCTTTAGCGGAAGCTGAAATTGAATATAAAGATGTAAAATCTCCATCTATTTTTGTAGCTTTCAATGTCAAAGACGGCAAAGGCATCCTTGATGAAGATACAGCTTTCGTCATTTGGACGACAACACCATGGACATTGCCAGCAAACCAAGGTATTGCTGTAAATCCCAAATTTACGTATGTACTGGTCGAAGCTGATGGCCGTAAGTTTGTTGTAGCAAAAGATTTGCTAGAAACAGTTCAAACAGAAATCGGTTGGGAAAATGTAACGGTTCTAAAAGAATTTGCTGGACAAGAAATGGAATATATGACTGCAAGTCATCCATTCTATGACCGTGAATCGCTCGTAATTTTAGGTGACCATGTTACTTTAGACGCTGGTACTGGATTAGTCCATACTGCTCCAGGACACGGGGAAGATGACTATATCGCCGGTAGCAAATATAAACTATCTGTAGTGTCACCTGTAGACTCAAAAGGGTTGTTTACAGAAGAAGTTCCTGGATTTGAAGGAATCTTTTATGATAAAGCAAATCCTATGATTACTGATTTATTAAAGGAAAAAGGAGCTTTGCTGAAACTAGATTTCTTTACCCATAGTTATCCTCATGATTGGCGGACGAAAAAACCTGTGATTTATCGTGCAACTCCACAATGGTTTGCATCTATCGATAAATTCCGTCAGAATATTTTGGATGAAGTAGAAAAAGTAGATTGGGTTATTCCATGGGGAAAAACACGTTTATATAATATGATCCGTGATCGCGGCGACTGGGTCATTTCTCGTCAACGTGCATGGGGAGTGCCGCTTCCGATTTTCTATGCTGAAAATGGTGAAGCAATCATCACGCCAGAAACAATCGAACATGTAGCAAAATTATTCGCTGAACATGGATCAATCATCTGGTTTGAAAAAGAAGCAAAAGAACTTCTTCCTGAAGGATTTACTCACCCAGGTTCTCCTAATGGCGAATTTACAAAAGAAAAAGATATCATGGATGTCTGGTTTGATTCTGGTTCTTCTCATGAAGCTGTTTTACGTCAACGACCAGAATTATCATTCCCAGCAGATATGTACTTAGAAGGATCAGACCAATATCGTGGCTGGTTCAACTCAAGTATCACGACAAGTGTGGCTATCAATGGCGTAGCACCATATAAATCAGTTATTTCTCAAGGATTTGCTTTAGATGGCGAAGGCCGTAAGATGAGTAAATCTTTAGGAAATATCATTGCACCAGAAAAAGTGATCAAACAATTTGGTGCAGATATCCTTCGCTTGTGGGTATCTAGTGTCGATTATGAAGCAGATGTTCGTGTATCGATGGATATCTTAAGTCAAGTGGCAGAGGTATATCGTAAGATCAGAAATACGATGCGTTTCTTATTAGCGAATACAGAAGATTTCGATCCTAAAAAAGATACTGTTTCGTACAATGATTTACGCTCTGTAGACAAATACATGACCGTACGATTGAACCAAGTAATCAAAGAAATCAGAGAAGAAGGATATGACAAATATAATTTCATGCATATTTATCGTACAGTTATGAACTTCTTGACTGTTGATCTATCGTCCTTCTACCTGGATTTTGCTAAAGATGTGGTTTATATCGAAGCAGAAGATGATTATCAACGTCGTTGCATGCAAACTGTTTTCTATCAAACAGCTGTAGCTTTGACGAAACTATTGACGCCTATCATTCCACATACGGCGGAAGAAATCTGGTCATTCCTGAAAGAAGAAGAAGCATACGTTCAGTTAAGCGAATTTCCTGGCTATGAAGAGTTTGCGAACCAAGAGGAATTGATGGACACTTGGGCTGCTTTCATGGATTTCCGTGACAAGGTCTTAAAAGCATTGGAAGAAGCAAGAAATAGCAAATTGATTGGTAAATCATTGGAAGCAAAACTAACTGTTTATCCAAAACAACAAGTTCGTGAAATGTTAAAAGCTTTGGATGCAGATATTGCACAATTGCTGATCGTTTCCCCAGACTACTTTGAAGTAATGGAAGCAGATGTACAAGTGCCAGATAATGCTGTGGTATTTGATGATGTTGCTATTACAGTGGAAAAAGCAGACGGAGAAACGTGCGATCGCTGTCGTCAAGTTCGTAAAGATGTAGGAGTAGATGAAAAACTTCCTCATCTATGCAGTCGTTGTGCAAAAATCGTTGAAGCATTCTATCCTGAAGCTGTAGCTGAAGGATTCGAAGAAAAGTAAAATGGAAAAGGGGTTGTGACATGTTTTTTGTCACAACCCCTTTTGTTATCAATCGATTAATTTTCCACGTTCGCGATACCAGTTATCTGGTTGCCAGATCCATTCGAATCCGTCTTTTTCAAGTAATTCGAAAGCTGCTTTAGGCCCCATTGATCCGGCCTTGTAGTTTGGAAAGTCCGGTTGTGTTTGGTCCCAAGCTTTGCGAATGACATCCACGATATGCCAAGATTGAGCGACTTCTTCCCAATGAGAGAAATTCGTTCCATCACCATTCAACGCATCTAGCAGTAATTTTTCGTAAGCTTCTGGGCTATTTTCAACCATTTCTGCACTATTTCGAAATTCTAATTTGATTGGTTCCGTTTCAAACCCTTGACCTACTTCTTTTCCATTCAGGGATAAAGAAAATCCTTCAGTTGGCTGGATATAGATCGTTAGAACATTCGGTGGGAGTGTCGTATCGTCACATGGTTCATCGACAGATGTTTTGAATACATTAACAGGAACCTGTTTGAACACGATATTGATCCGAGTACCTTTTTCAGTCAAACGTTTTCCTGTACGCACATAGAAGGGAACACCAGACCAACGGAAGTTGTCGATAGTGAATTTTCCTGCGACGAAGGTTTCGGTCTCTGATTGAGCATCCACTTTGTCTTCTTCTCGATAACCTTTGAATTGTACGCCATCTAATTCACCTTGAGCATATTGTCCACGAACGAAGTTTTCTAACACTTCTTCTTCGTTGTAGATGCGGATTGCTTTCAATGCTTTGATCTTTTCTGTACGGATTTCTTTTTCGGAAAATGCTACTGGTGGTTCCATTGCAAGTAATGCTACAACTTGCAAAATATGATTTTGCACCATATCTTTCAGTGCGCCACTATGATCGTAGTAGCCCCCGCGATCTTCTACACCAAGGTTTTCACCAAAAGTGATTTGGATATTATCGATGTAACGATTATTCCATTGAGCCTCAAAAATATTATTGGCAAAACGGATAGCTGAGATGTTTTGGATCATTTCTTTCCCTAAATAATGATCGATCCTGAAAATATCTTGTTCAGGGAATACTTCTCTGATTTGCTGATTCAATTCGAAAGCAGATTGGTAATCCGATCCAAACGGTTTTTCTATAATCAAACGATTGAAGCCATTTTTTGTCATAATGTTTTGTGATTTTAAATGAGAAACGATCGTTCCGAAAAATTGAGGTGCCATGGCCAAATAATAGACGCGATTGCCGTTTAACTGATAGTGTCCATCTAATCGGTCAGACAATTCTTTTAATGTTTGATAATGTGTTGAATCATTTACATCATGGGATTGGTAGTAAAAATGACTAGCAAAAGTAGTTGCTTCTTCATCAGAAGGATTCAATGCACGGATCGTTTCTTTGACAACTTCACGGTAGTGTTCATCGCTCCAAGGACGGCGAGCGGTCCCGATCACGGCAAAATGCTCGCCTAAATTTCCTTTTCTGTACAGGCGGAACAAAGACGGGTACAATTTACGTTGGGCTAGGTCACCTGTGCCGCCGAATATCGTAAACAATACATTTTTTTCATTAGACATGTAGATACACTCCTTTATATTTTATCGACAAAAATCGTGCTGGCCGCCTTGAAGCTGACGGGTATTTTCTTTCTATCATTTTGGATAGTGATTGGTCCTTCATAAGCTGCGATATCAACGATCTCATACTCTTCGTTGATATTCAGGTCAATTGTGACTAAGTAATCCAACAATTCTTTTTCATCAAGCACTCGTGCGATACGCACTTTTGTACCGACAGGATAAGATTCTAGTGTTTGCCGGCGTTCTTCATGGACGACTTCCTCTTTTTTAGGAATCGATCCTCCATGAGGACAATGTTCAGGATGATTCAAATAGTTTTCTAAATGATCTGCAAGATGTTCCGAAGTCACATGTTCCAATACTTCAGCATCATCGTGGACTTCATTCCAGCTATAGTCTAAATGTTCAACTAAAAAAACTTCCCATAAACGATGTTTGCGAATCAAACTGCTAGCTTTTTGCAGTCCGCTTGCAGTCAATTGTACACCTTGATAAGGGGAATGTTCTACAAGCTCTTCTTTCACAAGTTTAGAAATCATTTCACTGACAGACGCAGCCGAGACATCCAGGCTAGATACGATTTGTTTATTGTTGACTTTCGTTGTATCTCCGCCTAGTTCTAAAATGATTTTCAAATAATCTTCTCGATTTGGTGTCATATTCGATCATCCTTTCATGGTAAAAACCATCATTAGTAAGTGTAACAAAAAAAACGTTAATTGACTATTTTTCTAAATAAAAAACAAAGGATTTTTGGACGTTTTTACAACAAAAAACGAAAGACGAGAAAGAAGACTCATACTTTCGTTTATAGATATATATTGGGAGGTGTCTATTTTTCAGATGTCAACTTATACGAGACATCTGCAGATTCATCATAAAGAGTTTGTTCGGGATAAGAAAAGACAAGATAAAAACTATATTGATCACGTACGACTAAACGCTGTTCATCTATTTCTACTACAGATGTGCCAAGTGACTGACCGTTGATCAAAAACGTGTAATCAGATGTAATCTGTAATTGTTGTTTTTGCTGGCTATCACTGAAGAACCATGTACCTTGATACCTCGAGAGTCTTTCAGATTTTTCCGCTTGTTTTTTCTTTTTCAAGTAAATCCAACTTGAGAGAACGGCAACGAGTGAACCAAGAAAATAGATCATTTTTTTTATCACCAAATCACTCCTTTATGAGAAAATCATCGTATAGAAACATTCTTCCCTCTTCATTTCATTGTACCGAATAAAAACTAAAATTTCTCTAAGACTTTCGACTGGTTTTTTTACTGTTTTTCCACAAATTATGATAGGATACATAGTAGGAAGACAGGTGACATAATTTGAAGTATCAGCAAGTTGAAACAGCTTTTTTTATTGACCGCCCGAATCGGTTTATTGCACATTGCATGAAAAAAGACGGAGAAATGATTATCGCGCATGTCAAAAATACAGGCAGAGGAAAAGAGGTCCTGATACCGGGCGCTGAAGTGGCTATTGTATTTGCTCCTGGACCTAAAAGGAAAACCGACTATGATCTGATTGCTGTAAAAAAGAAGGGTGATTGGTCCATTTACAGCATGCAAGCGGGAAGTAACTTATCTTCACTCCAAATTTGATATTTATTTGGAGACGGCGGCCGGACAAAAAGCATTTGTTGAAGTCAAAGGTATGACGCTTGAAAATAAAGCAATTGGTGCTTTTCCTGATGCGCCTACACTCAGAGGATTGAAACATGTTGGAGAATTAGCGTATGCCGCACAAGATGGTTATGCCGCTTATGTCTTGTTTATTGCTCAATTCGAACATCTTCATTTCGCAACGATCCATGAAGAAATGCAACCAGCACTAGCTGATATGGTTCGACATGCGCAGCAAAGTGGAGTGCAAATCCTCGCCTATAATTGTCAAGTAACGGCAGATGAGGTAACTGTCAAGCAGGCTATCCCATTTGATGTAGCTATCCCGTTTGAAGATCCTATACAATAGAAAGAAGGTAAAAAAATGATCAACTTAGGTATTATTGGAACAAATTGGATCACTCATCAATTTGTCCAAGCAGCTTTGAGCACAAAAAAATATGAATTGACAGCGGTATATTCTAGACATTTAGAAAAAGCACAGGAATTTGGTTCTCATTATGAAGGGGATATCGAATTTGCAACAGATTTGAAGACTTTTTTCAATATTGCTCATATGGACACTGTTTATATAGCTTCTCCAAATAGTCTTCATTTTAGTCAGACTAAGCAAGCAATTTTGGCAGGTAAAAATGTAATAGTGGAAAAGCCAGCTTTTTCGACGCCAAAAGAAATGGATGAAATCATCCATTTGGCAAATGAACACAATGTGTATTTTTTTGAAGCAGCAAGAAATATCCATGAATCAGGTTTTAAAAAGATTGCCGATTACTTACCATTAAAAGACGAGATAATCGGTGCAAATTTCAGCTATATGAAATATTCTTCGCGTTATGACCAAGTATTAGATGGAGAAGAACCAAATATCTTCTCGACTCATTTCTCAGGTGGTGCATTGATGGATTTAGGTGTTTACCTTGTGTATGCAACTGTCGCTTGGTTTGGAATGCCAAAAGAAGTCCATTATTTCCCAAGAAAGATTTCTACTGGTGTGGATGGTCTTGGATGGGGAATCTTGCGTTATGATACTTTCGATGTATCGATCCAACCAGGTAAAATCGGTGATTCTTATCTGCCATCAGAGATCTATTTTGACTCAGGAACGCTAGTGATGAATGGCGTCAATGCAATCGAACAAGCAGAGTTTCATGATCGGGTACACGAAGAAATCATTGACTTAGCAGTAACAGCTGCAGAAAATCCAATGGCAGATGAAGCAGAGGATTTTGCCAATGTCATGACTCATCCGAAAGATCCAGCTTGGGGATTATTGTATGAAGAGTGGATCGAGCTAGCTAGAAATGTGAACCAAGTGATTTATGATTTAAGAAAAAATGGTGGCATCAAATTCGATGCAGATAATGAGGAAGATTTTTAATGAACGAATTTGTACAAGTATTTCCCGAAAATTGGCAGAAAAATTATGAGAATAAAGGATTTATTACACCTTCTCTTATTCAACAGGCAGTTTTTCAGCCATTAAGCAATAAACAAAGCATAGTAGCCATCTCTCCAACAGGTTCAGGTAAAACACTGGCTTATCTTTGGCCGTTACTACTAAACGTAGAACCAGGTGAAGCAAGTGCGTTGGTTATCTTTGCATCTTCTCAAGAACTAGCTATTCAAGTAGCAGATGTTGCACGTGAATGGGGAAAAGACAAAGAATTGAAAGTCCAATCTTTGGTGGGCGGAGCAAACGTTAAACGACAAATTGAAGGTTTGAAGAAAAAACCAGAAATCTTGATTGGTACACCAGGAAGAATATTGGAATTGATGAAAGCTAAAAAAATAAAAGCACATCAAGTGAAAACAATGGTATTTGATGAAGCAGACCAGCTATTTGATGCGGGGAACAGCCAAATCATTGATCAGATTCTTCATCAAGCTCCGACAGAATATCAGCTAGCCTTTTTTTCAGCAACAGCAGATCGTTCCCTTGAAAGCATTGAAAAAATCACTGGGAAAACGTTTGAGACGATCGACGTGACAGCAGAAGATGATTCTCGAAAAGGCTTGAGACATTACTTTTTACGAGTGCCAATACGAAAGAAAGATGAATATCTAAGACGTCTCACTCACATAGAAGATTTTCAAGGTCTGATTTTCTTTAATCAACTGACTGAATTAGGTGTGATGGAAGAAAAATTGCTGTATAGAGGGGTACCTGTAGGAAGCCTGGCCTCTGATCAAAACAAGCTGCTCCGAAAAGCGGCACTGGAACAATTCAAAAAGAAAAAGATCAGCGCACTTTTGACCACAGATGTGGCGGCTAGAGGTTTAGATATTACAGGACTTCCTTATGTCGTGAATGCAGAAGTGCCGTTAAGTGAAGAAGCTTACTTGCATCGTTCTGGAAGAACTGGACGAATGGGCAATGAAGGAACAGTGATCACACTCGTACAAGATAACAATTTAAGAGATTTGAAACGACTTTTACGTCCGACAAACATAACACTTGAAGAGATTTTTCTGCACGGAGGAAAGTTACAAACGGATCAACCAATCAAAGAAGATGTAGCTACCGCAGCGAATAACAAGTATAAGAAATCTTTTCCTGGGAAAGAACAAAATCCAGAGCATAACAAAAACAAATCAAGAAAAAAAGTTAAAAATAAATCAAAAAAAGAGAGAAATAAAGGAGCAAGGCGCAAATAAGCGCCTTTTTATGCTATGATTATGAAAACGGGAACAAAATTGGTTGCCAGAGGAGGGATTATGTGAAAGAACGTCAAGAAGAGATCTTGCATCTATTGACAGAAAACCAACAAGGATTGACAGCAAGTGATGTAGCTGAGCGCTTGAATATTGATCGAAGCAATGCAAGCCGATATTTAAGCGAACTGTATAAGGCTCATCATATTGTAAAAACCGCTGGCCGACCAGTCGTTTACTCCTTGCCAACGGAAAAATCAAAATCTGATGAAGTACATGTCGACTCTTCTACGCAAGTGACTTTTGAAACGCTCGTTGGAGAAAATGATTCTTTAAAAGTCAGCATACAGCAGGCAAAAGCAGCGATTCTTTATCCGCCGCGGGGGCTACATACCATTATTTTTGGAGAAACTGGTACAGGGAAGTCGATGTTTGCGGAATGTATGTATCATTTTGCAATCGAATCTGAAATGCTTTCAGCCGATGCGCCATTTGTTTCTTTCAATTGTGCGGATTATGCTCAAAATCCCCAACTGCTCTTTGGACACATCTTTGGGATCAAAAAAGGGGCTTACACAGGAGCAGCGCAAGACAGTCCTGGTCTAATCGCCAAAGCAGACGGCGGTATATTGTTTTTAGATGAGATCCACCGTTTACCACCGGAAGGGCAGGAAATGCTGTTTACTTTCATCGATAAAGGTATCTATCGTCCACTTGGAGAAAGTGCACAAGTACATGAAGCATCAGTTCAGATCATTGGGGCAACGACTGAATCTTCAGAAAGCTTCTTGACTACCTTCAACCGACGGATCCCTATGGCTATCACCTTGCCAAACCTTGCTTCGCGTTCATTGGATGAGCGTTATGAGATCATCTCTCTTTTTATCAAACAAGAAGCGAACCGTTTGAATCAACGTATCGATATCGAAAAAGAAGCGATTCTTGCCTTCATGCTTTATGATGCGGAAGGGAATATCGGTCAAGTGAAACGAGACCTGAAATTAGTCTGTGCAAAATCTTTTTTACATTACCGAACGCATCATGAGAAAAAGCTGATTATTCGAAAAGAAGAACTTTCCCTTCAAGTACAAAAAGGACTACTGAAAATCAAGGAAATACCAGAACGCCTCGACCGATTCATGGACAGTAAGAGCCAGTATTTGACATTTGAACCAGGGTTTGCTGATGTCGTCTGGTCACAAGATCCAGAAAGAAACATGCAAGTCTACAACGATATTGAGGAAAAAGTTACTTCTCTTTCTGAAACCGGTGTGGAGAACATCGATTTGGAGATGCTCATTTCAAAAGATGTGGATGCTTATTTTCAGACATATGTCAAAGAATTGACTAAAAGTTCAATCCCAAAAGATCTTTTGCCAGATGAAATCTGGCGGTTAACCAATCAATTGTATGATGTGGCTGAAAAACGGTTAGACCGTATTTATAATGAAAAAGCTCGTTTTGCTTTTGCTTTGCATTTGCAAAGTACATTGGATCGTGTGAGAGAAGGACATATGATTGTCCATCCAGATTTGAATAATGTACGAAAAAATTTTAAGAGGGAATTCCAGGTAGCAATCGATCTTTCGACAATCATCGAAGAAGAAGAACAAGTCGAGATTCCTTTTGATGAAATTGGCTTTATCAGTATGTTTCTTTCTATCAATTTAGGAGAAAGTGAGCCCGTTAAAGAAAACAAAGTAGATGTTCTTGTACTGATGCACGGCAGACAGACCGCTTCAAGTATGTTGGAGATGGCGCAAGAACTATTAGGAACAAAAGTAGGGAAAGCTTTTAATATGCCACTGGTTATGGAAGTTCAAACAATGTATGAAGAGGTACTACAATATGTCAAAAATTATCAGGGGCATTTGACGAATGGCTTGCTTTTGTTAACAGATATGGGATCATTAAACACCTTCAGTGATTTGATTTATGAAGAGACTGGCATTCGGACGAAAGCTATCACAATGACAAGTACGATGATTGTGATAGAAGCGATACGGATGGCAAGTGTTGGAAGAAGCTTAGAAGACATCTATCAAAATATTCAGCTCTCCTTTGAATCAATCGTACGTGATCAGTTCAAAGCGGAAAAATCTGAAACTTTACAGCGTAAAAAAGCCGTCATCGTGACATGCTTTACTGGTGAGGGAGTAGCTGCCAAATTGTATCAACGGATTATGCCGGTGATTAATCAAGACAAAGTAGAACTGATCCAGATGCAGTTTTTAGAACGCGAATCATTCAAAAAACACATTGATGCCTTATTGGAAGAATACGAGATCAAAGCAATTGCAGGAACGGTTGACGTTGATTATCAAAATATCCCATTTTTTTCCGCCTATGACGTTTTTGATGATGAAAAATTGAATGTTTTAAAGCGTATAGCTGATGATGAGATTCCAACAGCTAAAATTGTTGATTCGCTTTCAGGATCATTAAGTGATGTCTTTTCTATTGATGAATTGATCCGCTCATTGCAAAAAACAGTTCAGCAGATCCAGACAGACTTGTCGATTATCGTAGAACCAGGAGTAGATACTGGAATTGTCATCCATTTAGCCTTCATGCTAGACGGATTGATCAAAAAAGAAACGCATCGGCAATTTGAGAAATTATCTATTTTCTCAAAAATTTACCGTTTGGAAATGGATATCATTCGAGCAAACTTGATGGCACTGGAACGGAAATATCAGGTAAAAATTTCAGAAGATGATATCGCGTTTCTTACACAAATGTTTCTTGAAAACAAAATAAAAAAATAAACACACTAATCATACTGTTTACACACTGGATATCAGTGTGCGCACTATATAAAAGAGCTAAAAAGCATGAAAACGCTATTTTAGCTTTTTTTTTCTTGGCATGCTTCTTGCATTATATAAAAGTATAAAAAAATAAAAGGAGTGTTAAAAATGGCAAAAAAAACAATTATGTTAGTTTGTTCAGCAGGGATGAGTACGAGTTTATTGGTCACAAAAATGCAAAAAGCAGCGGAAGAAAAAGGAATGGAAGCCGATATTTTTGCTGTCTCTGCCTCAGATGCAGATAATAATTTAGAATCTAAGAATGTCGATGTTTTATTATTAGGCCCTCAAGTACGTTTCATGAAAGCTCAATTCGAACAAAAACTTGCGCCTAAAGGTATTCCGTTAGATGTCATCAATATGCAAGACTATGGCATGATGAATGGAGAAAAAGTACTTGCACAAGCAGAAAATCTAATGAAATAAATCAAGTATGCAGTTGGGGGATAACAACGTGGAAGATCAACAAAATCTAGAAGCCATCATGGGACTCATCATGTTTGGCGGTAATGCAAAGAGCGACGCAATGGAAGCGATTGCGGCTGCTAAAATCGGTGATTTCGAGTTAGCGGATAGAAAAATCGCTGATGCAGAAGAATCACTTATACAAGCACATCATGCACAAACAGACATGTTGACACAAGAAGCACAAGGAAATCATATGCAAGTGACGTTATTGACTGTTCATAGTCAAGATCATTTAATGACGTCTATTGCGTTTACTGATTTAGCAAAAGAAATCATCGAACTTTATCGTCGCGTATACAGCGAATAAATACAACTTCTTTTTTGAACGGAAGAAGAAAAATTTTTGAACGGATTTTTTATTTTGTTATAAAGAGAACTCTCTTTATATAAAAAACTTATAGGAGGAAGTAAAAAATGAACGGACTAACAAGTTGGATGGAGAAATACATCCTGCCGGTTGCCGCAAAAATCGGAGCGCAAAAACATTTAGTTGCTTTGCGTGATGCTTTTATCGGCACACTGCCCGCAACAATGGCGGGATCAGTCGCTGTAATGATCAATGCAATTATTCGAGATTTACCGCAACAGTTTAACAGTACCTACGCTGACAGTTTAGCAGCAGACAAAGGAATCTTTGCCGTATTGAATGTCATCATCGGAATCAATGGTTTTGTCTGGAACGGTACACTAGCAATCGCCGGATTGATTTTTGCCTTTTCTTGGGGGTATAATCTTGCCCGAGCTTATGGAGTAAATGATCTAGCTGGGGGGATCGTTGGTCTAGCTACCTTGATTCAAGGTATTTCCTTTGGTCCAGCATTATCAGCAGCATTAGATGTGAATGTCCCTTCAAATGTCGCAGATGCAATCAATAGTTCTGAGATTGGTGCAACGATTGCAGATGGCACACTGTCAGTTGGATTATGGGGTTGGCTGAAACTAGATCATTTGAATGGAAACGCTTATTTTACAGTTATGATCATGGGGGCAATTTCAGTCATTATTTTTTGTAAATTGATGCTTGCTAACATTACGATCAAAATGCCTGATTCAGTACCACCAGCAGTATCTAAAGCATTTGCAGCCATTTTACCAGCGACGATCGCTTTATACGTCATTGCTATTATCAATTATATCGTAGGTCGTGTAGCTGATGGGCAACTAATCATCGATTTGGTGCAGAAATATATTGCAGAACCATTCCTAGGATTATCCCAAGGGTTGGGAGCAGTATTGATCGTCACAGTGTTTGTTCAAGTATTCTGGTTCTTTGGTATTCATGGACCAAATGTATTGGCACCAGTGCTAGAGGGAATCTGGGGACAAGCACAACTAATCAATATTGATATTTTCCAAAAAGGTTATAACGGAAAAACTGGTACACCAGCCGTGTTAGACGCAATCGAAGATGGAAAAGCTTATATGTGGGTCCGTGGATCGTTCGATGCTTTTGCATGGTTTGGCGGATCAGGTGGAACGATCGTCTTACTGATAGCTATCTTGATTTTCTCTAAACGAGCGGATTATTTAACAGTAGCTAAATTATCCATTGGACCTGGTATTTTCAATATCAACGAGCCAGTGATGTTTGGTCTGCCAATCGTATTGAATGCCATCATGTTCATCCCATTCTTGATTGCTCCAGTAGTTGCGACAGCTATCGGTTGGTTAGCAACTTACTTTGGACTTGTAGCACCAGTTTCGCAACAAGTTACATGGGTAGTACCGCCGTTCTTATTGTCATTCTTAGCAACAGGAGCGGATTGGCGAGCACCAATCGTAACGTTGGTATGTATGGTCGTGACTTTCTTGATTTGGGTACCGTTTGTCATTTCTGCAAATAAAATGGACCCTGCCGCAGGCGAACAACAATAAGATGAATCTGAGGAGCGGGACGCTTTAAGTTTCGTTCCTCATAATGAATTTTCGAGGAGGAGCTGAAATGATTTCAATTGCCAGTGCAATGCAACAAGATGCAATCAAAGAATTGTTAGAAGGATACAATGAAGAAGGAATGACATTTACGTTTAAAGAAAAACAAGGAATCAAAATGTTCTTTGAAACAAGTGCAGAAGATCCGGAAGCTGCGGCTAAAAAAGCAAAGGAACTAATCAAAGCACAGCCTTGGGGAACAGTCCTTTATTTTCAGTCAACAGCTGTTTAAGAAAATGGTTCAAAAAGATAGGATGGTTGATATGATAAAAAACGGTTTATTTTTATGTAGTATTGGTTCTTTGATCGTGTTGTATAGTTTGAATCCACATTCGCAAAGGTATGATTTGTATAGTATGGTCACGGGTCTTTTCCTAACAGGATTAGGAATCTACTTCTTCATGAAGGGGAAAAAAAGAGAAGAAGCAAAGGAGAAAAATAACTAATGGAAATCACAAAAAAATTAAATATTCCAGCGTCGTTTTTTTACGATAAAGTTATGGATTCTGTTGTTTTCGATGTACGTAAAGCGACCGGCAAATCAGTGACCAGAAAACAGCTGAAAAATTTGGAGTACGTCAAACAATTCTCGCAAAATAACCGGGCTCGTATAAAAATCGAAGAAGTCATTGAAAACCAGTCTTATAAGTTTCGTACATCGACAACGAAGAATGAATTCGTTGTTCATTATCAAATCAAACCAGTAGACGATTCGACCTGTGAGGTTCATTACACAGAAAAAATGGAGTCTTATGGCATGCTTCAAAAGTTGAATGATATGCTTTTAGGAACGATCTTGATGTACTTTAAGCGGAGACGTTTCAAAAAAATGCTAGAGATGATCGAAGCAACGTATTAAACCAGTAAAAAAATGGTACTATTTAGTTATTGAAAAATGAAGTAAGCTAGAAGAGATTTTTCAGAGGAAGCGAGGTCTTTCCTGAGATTCCTCACTAGCTTTTTTGTAGGAAGGGGCAGCAAAATGACAAAACAAGTAAGAGAGCTAGGGGGATCTTCGATTGAGGAAATGTTTGCTTTAGCCACATATGCATTTAATGGGGCAGATACACCTGAAAGGAGAGAACGTTTTCGTACACTTGCGGAGAATTCCTGGAATTACGGTTTTTTTGATGAGGAGGATCGGCTAACAAGTCAAGTCATGGCGACTCCTTTTCCAGTGAATTTTTACGGACAAGAGTATTTAATGGCCGGTATTGGCTATGTTGCTTCTTATCCTGAAGCAAGGGGACAAGGCGGAATCAATCAGATCATGGAAAAGATCCTTGAAGATTGCCGTGATCGTAAAGTAAGCTTATCTTATCTGGCGCCATTCTCCTATCCCTTCTATCGGCGCTATGGCTATGAACAATCGTTTGATAAAATCAGGTATCAACTAAACAGTCGTGACGTGCCGTTTACCAAAAAAAAATCTGGCAAGATGAAGCGTATGAATTTCGAAGATGCAAAAGCTGCTATCAAACGAATTTATGAACAGATGCCTGAAAACCAACGAGCTGGTCTGAAGCGCGAAGACTGGTGGTATACGTATAAATTCAAGCAAAAAGGTAATTATCAGTTTGCTTTGTATTTTGATGAGGCTGGGGAAGCAACGGGCTATGTCGTTTACCAGCTTGCAGCGTCTTCCTTTATTATTGTGGAATGGGGATTTTTGAATCATGATGCCTTTTGCAGCCTTGTCCGCTTTGTAAGTTCCCATAACGGTGCTTTTGAAACATTTGAATATTCATGTGGCTACGGTGGCAATGATCAAAATTATCTATTAGCAAATCCATTTGCTTCTGTAACGATCACACCTTATATGATGGCGAGGATCGTAGATATTTCTTTGTTTTTGGAAAAATATCCATTTAGAAAGAAACAAGCTGCCTTTGCCCTTCAGATAGAAGAAGATCAGTATGCAAAATGGAATGAAGGAATCGTGGAAGTAACGATCAAAAATGGAAAAAACCATCTCTCAAAAGTAGAACAAACAGCATTACCGATCGTTCGCGGAAATATCCAACATATCACACAGCTATTATTAGGATATCGTAAAGTTGAAGAGCTGGTATTCCAAGAGAGGATACAGGTGGCAAAAGAATATGAAGAAACGTTAAGCTCGATCTTGCCACAGCAACAGCCAATCCTTAATGACTATTTTTGATAAAAAAAGGGTGATGACAATATTTTTGTCACCACCCTTTTGTTTTTTCGTTTGGCATTTGAAGGAAAATGTTAAAGTAAATCCTCTTTTTTCGTAAATTTGAATTTTTTGTTTTCTTTTGTTTTAGGGTTTTCTTTTTTGTGGTCTTGAATTGCTTCTTTCGTAATCTTTTCCCGATTTTTTTTAGATGAATCTAAGCGTTCGGCATATACTTTTTCTTTTGGCTTATCATTCATTGGAAAGAACCTCCCTGTATTATTTCATTCTACTCCTAGTTTATCATCTGTTAAGAGCTAGTGGAAACGATTTGCCTAACTTACAAGCTGATTTTTTTAGCAGATAAGCTTGCAAGTAAAAAACAAACAAGCTACAATTGATTTATTGAAATTGTTCCTGTAGCTCAGTAGGATAGAGCAATCGCCTCCTAAGCGATAGGTCGCTGGTTCAATTCCAGTCAGGAACGTACAAATAACCCCTGTATCCTTTGTGGTACAGGGGTTTGTTTTGTATTTGTGCCAAAAATGTGCCAAACTAGTTATCATTTTTATATAAACTATCGAACACAGTATTGATTTTTTCTTTATCCTGATCTTCAAGCTCTCGAACAATATGAAGATAAGTAGACATTGTAGTTTCTAAACTGCTATGTCCTAAACGTTTCGATACGCTAAGTATATTTACTCCTTGATAAAGTAAAATAGATGCATGTGTATGCCTTAGTCCATGCAAAGTAAATTGCTTTTCAATCCCTAATTCTTTTAATTTTTTGCGCAAATATTTGCTGACGGCATTTGATGAAACTAATCCATTTTTTAAGTTGAAAAAAACAAAATTATGAGGGTTTTTAACTTCAAAATTCTCGAACAATTCTTTTTGATTGATTTTAAACTTCTTTAAGAGATTAATCGTATGTTTATCAATTGAAATTTTCCGATTTGAAGTTTCGTTTTTTGTTTTTCCCCATTCATTTAATTTATAATTCCATGTTTTATTAATAGTGATGATTTGATCTTCGAAATCGATATCTTCCCATGTTAATCCTAGAAGTTCAGCAAATCGCATTCCAGTAGCACCAGCAACTAACACGAGCATAGGAGAAGAGTACTGTGCAGAAAGGTTTTCTTCTACGAGTTTCATTAAAGATTTAAATTGATCATAATCTAAATATTTATCTTCTTTTGGCTTCAATGAATCTTTTCCTTTGATTACTGCTTTTCTAGTTGGATCAAACGGAATTAATCCTTCTTCTACGGCATCTTTCAACGATGCTCTAATATGGTTATTAAACTTAATAACGGTGGATTTTACATGGTCTTTCGCATACTTATTTAAAAAGCGTTGATATCCAACTCTATCTAAATCAGAAATCAATACCGCTGGCATATATTTCTTTATGTTCATTAACGTATCTTCGTATTTTCTATAAGTGATAGGAGATACTGTTCCTTCTTTATAAAGTTGCATCCAATCCTCAAAGTAATCTGATAATAATAGATTTTTGCGATCCCCTTTAAGGCCTTTGTTCAAGTTATATTCTAATTCGTTGGCGGCATCTTTTGCTTCGCCTTTTGTCTTAAATCCTGATTTTCTTATCTTCGTGTATTTTCCGTCATCTTTTTTGTATGAAATTTCGTATTGCTAACTATTTCCACGTTTGACTAATCTTGCCATAATTGAATCTACTCTCTTTCTCTGATACAATAGGCACTATAAAGAAGCCTATTATGTAGGTTTGTTTTTTTTAGAACACGCTCGCTTTGGTCGGTGGGGCGTGTTTTTATTTATTATACAGTTGCTTTAAAAATAGCTGCTTTTTCAAATGATACTAGAGGAGAGAAGTGGATTTCTATTTCTCCCGTTTGGTTTAACGTGAAATGAGCAGTTACATCCATTTGTTTTCCTGGAGCAACAGCCCCCATAGTATTTTCGTTGGCATATGTTTCTGATTTCTTGTCATCTGGTCCGTATACTTCCACGTCTGTTCCTACAGGGAGATCAGAATCACCATCGTTTTTTACAGTGTAAGTAATTTTTACTACTTGTGCGGGTTGATTTTCTTCAAATTGATTTCTTTCATCAGTTAGTTCTACACTGTTTAGTGTATATTCAGCATCACCAACTTTTACAGTGTCACCAATCTTATAGAAAGTATCGCTTTTTTCTTCTTTAGAAGATGAAGCAGAGGTTGAAGATTTAGTTACTTTTTCGCCACCATTATCACTTGCTTTATTGCTATCTGAACCACCATTTAAAGCAGAACCAATAATTATAATTAAAATTACTGCTAATACCCAAAACCATACTTTTTTGTAAAAAGGTTTACTAACTTTATACATTTTTCCGTCTTGACCCATAACTTTTTTTGCCATTTAAATATTCCTCACTTCTTGTTATAATATATTTGTGATCTCAGAAATGAGGTATGAGTCCGTGTTGCAGCACGGGCTTTTTTAATGTTTTGCTGAAATCGGTTTTTTTTAATAATTCTTGATGTATTCATACATATTGCCTTGCGTAAGAATATTTTTTCTTAAAATAGCATTGGCAGACAGCATAACAAGTGTATCTGAGCTTATTCTGAATAGAATAATATTCCATAAATTTTTCGAGATTAAACTGAGATTCATCAGTCAGTTCGTTCTCAATATAGATATTTAATAAAATTAGAATAGCTATTTTATCTGCTTCTGTTTCAAATTTTGAGTGAAAAGTTGTAGAAGTATCGTACAAAACTGAAAATTCAAAATGAGAGGCGCTGAAATGTGCAAGTTCATGAGATAAATGAAAGGCTTCTGCAGTTTCACCGTATAGATTTTCATTCAAAAAAATGATTCTGGGTTTTGGGTAATAAAAACCTGGTTCTTCCATTTCCATATAGATCAATTTTAAATTATACCCACTCAGCATTTCTTTCAACTTTAAATACATGCAAACCATCACTCCAACTATTCATTTTCCTCTAAAGCTTTAGCAATTGCAATCGCTTTACGCATTGTCTCCTTAGATATTTCTTTCCCATCAAAAGAAAAAACAGTATCGTCTTCTGATAAATCCACATGTTTAGGGGTCTCTTTTTTCTCCCTTCCTAGAAGGTAGTCTACAGAGACTCCAAAGTAATCTGATACTTTTGCCAAACCTTCGGAGTTAGGTGATACTGATTTCCATTTACTGAAATATCCATTTGAATATCCCAATCTTTTTTCTAATTCTCTTACAGATATTCCGTTTTGCTTTGTTAATTCTTTTATTTTTTCGTATGGATTCATTGATATGTCAACCTTTCTAGACTGACAAGAAAAAATATAGAATTAAACTCTATTTATCTGTTGACAAATTAGAGCTAAAACTCTATACTTATTCTTGTAAACAAGTTTAACAACTAAAAAGACAACAAAAAACACTTTTGATTATTAAACGCCAACCGCCAAGAAAGCTTTTAAAATCAATGTTTATATGTCTTATTTAACTATGTACAAAGTATAGAATAAAACTCTATGTTTTGTCAATTGAATTTAGAAAAAAGTTGTTAAATTTGTTTACGAATATAAAAGAAAGGAGAGAAGAATATGAAAAAACAGTCTCGGCAAAAATCGAAGATTTGAAATTAGACATACTGAAACAAGCAAAAGTGGCGATGGAACACGCGGTAGATAAAGAAGACTCTGCCATGGTTGCAGCCATAGCAGAGATTTTAGCTCACGTTTAGTCATCGTTTTTACGGTCTTCTGGAAGCTGACCATAGATAACAGCATATTGAATATCTAAATAAGCTTGAGCAATTTCTTTTGGCGAAATTGATTCGCCTTTAGTAGATACTTGTGATTCGTGATTTAGCCATGCAACAACTAAATCCGCAGCGATTTTTTTATTCATACTTATTCACCACCTTATGCATTATTTCAGTAGACCACTTACTGATAAGAAAATTATATCAAAGAAAGGAATGAAAAAAATGAACACACCACAAATTTTTAACTTCGAACAAAACGAAGTTCGGACAATTTTAGTAAAAGATGAACCGTATTTCGTAGGAAAAGATGTAGCCGAAATTCTTGGATACGAACGCGCAGACAACGCTGTCAGAAATCATGTTGATGAAGAGGATAAGCTAATGCACAGAATTAGTGCATCAGGTCAAAATCGTAATATGACAATCATTAACGAGTCAGGCCTTTACAGTTTAATCTTAAAATCAAAACTTCCCTCTGCCAAAAAATTTAAACGTTGGGTAACAAGCGAAGTGTTGCCAGCAATTAGAAAACATAGAGGTTATCTAACTCCAGAAAAAGTAGAAGAAGCTTTGCTTAATCCAGATACGATCATTCAATTAGCAACTCAACTAAAAGAAGAAAGAACTGGAAGACTGATAGCTGAACAAAAAATAGCAGAATGCGAACCCAAAATCTCCTATTTAGATAGCATATTATCTTCTACAGATTCAGTAACAATTAGTCAGATTGCAGCAGATTATGGGTTGTCTCCACAACAGATGAATAAATTACTTCATAAACTAGGTATTCAGAAAAAAGTCGGTAACCAATGGTTATTGTGCAAAAAACACATGAACCATGGATACACAAAATCGCACACAAGTGAGATTCCGAAAGCCGATGGTGGCACTAAAATTGTAATGAATACCAAATGGACACAGAAAGGGCGTCTATTTATCTACGAATTACTAAAAAAAGAAAGATATTATCCTCAAATGGATTTAGAGGAGATTGGTTAGAAAGGAGGTTGAATAATGACTGATATTGCAGAAATCACTCAACGAGATAGAGAAAAAATCAAAGAATATGTCGAAAGTTCAAAATTCTTAACTTACACCATACTTGCTGAAAGATTCGGTATTAGCAAAAGCTACTTATCTTTAATTTTAAACGGTAAAAAGACTTCTGCAGAAGCAAATAGAATTATAGATTCGATTATCACTATGTACGAATTGTAAAGGGAGGAACAGCTAATGCAATATCTAGAAGCAAAAATCCCAATTCCAGAAGGCTATGTAATTATCTCCCAAGTGGATTATGAGGAGTTAAAAAAAGCTGATGATACTGGTAGATGGATGACGTTGCCAGAAGTACTAGAACGGATTAACAGAAAATATGATTGGTTTACTTCTAGAGTTTTAAAGAACCCAAGATATAGAAATATTATCGATATCGAAAAAAACAAAAATGGATTTGTCTATTATCCAGTTGAAGGAAGAGACACATATCTATTTTTAAGAAGTAAAACACTTGAATTTTTAGAAACAAATTTTTCGGAAATCTTAAGGAGGCAAGCGGATGGGAAAATTTAATAGAGCACTAGTATTCAGCGCACCACTAATCATCTACGCTTTAGGACTTTGGGGAAGCAAACAAGCGTTGATAGGGACAATCGTTTACATGGTTTGGATTTTTATGGGGCTTGATGAAGCTGAGCACAGAGCGAAAAAAGCCAGTCGGGAGGGACTGACTAAAATATGATTTTTTTATTTTTGTTCCTTTGGGCTGCTATTGCGTACTTCATCCAGCTCCTTGTTGTCAAAGTTGCTCTTATTTCTTTTAGGAAGAACAAAAGAAAATAGCGCTATAAATGAAAGATAAGTAGCCGCTACATTAAACTGTTCTTTTGAAAAAGTTACAGTCATCGGAATGATAATTGATATTGAGGAAGTAATCTTAATTAAAAATATAGCAATATTTTCAACATCGCGTTGGTTTTTATTTAACATTGTCCAACATGTTTTAGCAACAATAAAAATAATTACACATGATATTAGCACACAGACTGAAAAAAGTTTTAGAAATGCGATGTAGTCAATGTTATTGAACTCCTTCAAAATACTATTTTTATTCAATGTAATAAAAGGAATTTTTTTAATTGAAGACAGGAAAGATAAGGTAATAAACAGAATTATATATATGGTTAAAGTCGCAGTAAGAATGTAATTGAGCTTTTTCCTCATAGAATCACCTCACTTTCTAACGAAAATTATACCAAAAAGGAGAGAAGAAATAATGCAAGAATTAGTAATTTTGAAAAATAAAGAAGCTGTAACTACGAGCTTACAAGTGGCAGAAAGTTTCAAAAAGAAACATAAGCATGTACTAGAAGCAATTGAATCAATAAAAAGATCGGTCGAAAATTCGGCCAATGTTGAAGATGGGTCCAATTTTGGACAGATGTTTGTGGAAGGGAACGAGCCAGACTCATACGGAAGAAGTCGGAGAGTTTATTTCATGAATAGAGACGGATTTTCCTTGCTAGCTATGGGATTCACTGGAAGTAAAGCAATAAATTTCAAACTAAAATTTATTGAAGCTTTCAACGAAATGGAAGATGTTATTCGGAAGAATACTGTTCCTCAAACAATTGAAGACATGATGATCTATCAATTAGAAGAAATGAAAGATGTTAAAAAAGATGTTTCCATGCTTAAAGATACTATGCGAATTAGCGGACAACAAGAGTTTGAAATTAAGCAAAAAGGAAATATGAAAGTTATGGAAGTTCTAGGGGGAAAAGAAAGCCGAGCTTATGAAGAAATCAGCAAAAAAGTATTCTCAAAATTTTGGTCTGAATTTAAACGTACCTTTTCAATCCCAAGATATGGCGAGTTACCTCGTAAGAGATTCGATGATGCTGTTTCATTTATTGAAATGTGGTTACCAGAAACTGCGATCCGCATGGAAATCGATCAACTGAACAGACAACAAAGACTTTTCGGTGATGAAAATGAATAGAGCTGAAGCGCTAAGAATAGGGACGGTAATTGCTAATCGCTGGTGGAGACACAATAAACCAAACATCCTAAGCCAACAACATATCGAAAAGCAAAAAGCATGGCAACAAATAAAAAAGTGACTCAGCCGGCAAGCATAGAGTCACAAAACATATCTAAGGAGAATTTTAGCATATGAATAAAGAACTTTCCACTTTAGATCAATATTTGACTGATTCTGAATGGGGCAAGTCGAATATCAAGGAAACAAATAATCGAAAAATCAGACGAAATCTTTTGACGAACGAAGAACTATCATGTGATCAAGATGACTTGGGAAATTTTGTGAGTATTTGGGATCATGTTTACCTTATCCATCTATCAAAACATTCAAATAAACCTGAATACATCTATGTCATCGAAGATGGCTTGATTGATGCGCTAGAAGAGTACGACAGAGATAACTTGATTGATATCTCTTATTACGGATCAGGTAAGAAATACATTGCTGAAATGGAGGCAGAATTTGATGAGTGAAATCAAAGGGACAACGAACTTTGAAAAACTTTTTAGTCGTAAGTTAAATAAAATTCTCAAGAAAAAAGGAAATTTTGATTATTTATCTTGGGCTCACGCGTGGGAGATTATGAAAAAGAATGATCCACAGGCAACGGTAACTATTAATGAGTATAAACACTACAGGGTTGTTTCTGGAACTCATCAAGACTTTCTTGTTGAGGAATATAAACCTTTTCTTATGGATGAAACAGGGACTTATGTATCTGTCTCAGTAACGGTTAAAGGACATACGGAAACAGAGTTATTTCCTGTTTTAGATTATCGAAACCAACCAGTTGTTAAACCAAATGCAATGCAAATCAATAACTCATTGAAGCGATGCTTTGTGAAAGCATTGGCTCTACACGGACTGGGATTATATGTATTTCAAGGGGAAGATATTCCAACACCACCTAGAATCGATACAAAGAAATTAAACATGCTAGAGACGATTCTAGAAGCTTTCAATGAGCAGATGGGTAAAGATATGACCAAAACCTTAATTGAATATGTTAATGAGCAGACAGATAAATTAGGGCTCTTAGCTGATAACGTTGAAACTATTGAACAGTTAAGCTATGAGCAATGTGCCTTGATGGAGCGAGCAATAGCAGCTAAGAGAAAAGAATTAGATAAGAAGTGATATGAATGTTTAAACCATTAATCGATTCATATTCAGCGGTTCTGAAAAAGCTCAAAGGAAAAGACATAGGTGCAACGATCAATGAAGAAGTGAACATCGAACGTTTGAAGACTATGTACGACGGATATGATGGCGATCGAGTCATTGAAATTCGTTTTATTGATCCTAGACGTTTCACAGTACAGCAACGAAACTTCATCTATGCACTCATAGGCGATATTTTCATCGATACAGGCATGCCTGCAGAGTTCTGGAAGGAATTCTTCTACTTCCGTTTTGAAGGCGTCACAGGGCGCAAAATAAGCCTCAAAGACGAATCGAATACAACCGTGAGTGATGCTAACGTCTTAGCAAATATCATCTTAGATTTCATCTTTGAACATCATATTCCTTTCAAAGAAGGTTATGAGATTTTACCAGCGAATCAAGAGTATTACTTCTACAAATGCATCACAAAAAGAGTCTGCTGTATCTGTGGCAAAACAGGAGCTGATATCGATCACTTTGACAAAGCGTTAGGAAGACGAAAGCGCAAAGAAGTTGATCATTCAGAGTACACATTTGCAGCACTCTGCAGAATCCATCATACGGAGAAACACAAAATAGGTGTGATCAATTTCAAAAATAAATATCAAATCAAAGGGATCAAGTTAAACCAGGAGACAATTAAGAAATTAAGAATCGGGGGCTAATGATGATTAATTTAAACGCAGTAGCGTTCGAACAAACATGGCGCACTAAGTATAAAAAAATGAGTCCAAGAGACAAATTGTTCTTAGAAATCATGACATTTGCTTTTGTTGGTACACAAGCTGAACAAAGCGATATTAGTGTTGAAAAAATTAAGACAAATAGATTAGTAAACGGAATTATAGAGACTTGCTACCAGTACACGATTAACGTTGTGGATGAGGAGGAATAATTTTGGCAGAAAGAAGAATGTTCGCAAAGACAATTATTGATTCTGATGCATTTCTAGATATGCCTTTATCGACACAAGCATTATATTTCCATCTATCAATGCGCGCAGATGATGACGGATTTATCAATAATCCCAAAAAAATACAACGTATGGTTGGTTGTGGCGATGATGATTTAAAACTGCTTATGGTAAAAAGATTCATCTTAGTTTTCGAAAGTGGCGTGATCGTCATTAAGCATTGGAAAATACACAACTATATTCAAAAAGACAGATATAAGCCTACTTTATATCAAGATGAAAAAGCCCAGATAGCCGTGAAAGAAACGAATGCTTATACCTTTATTGAAAACTTACCAGAACCTTCTGAAACCCCTATGGAGCAACCTTTCGAAGATGTGTATCCATCATGTATACACGATGGATACAGTTTGGAGACACAGGTTAGGTTAGGTAAGGATAGGTTAGGTAAGGATAGTAAAGAGATAAAAGATATAACGCCTTCGAAAAAATCGAAGACTAAGCCCATCCGTCATAAATACGGAGAGTATAAAAATGTTCTTTTGTCAGATGAGCAGATGGGGAAACTCAAAACAGAATTCCCTAATGACTACCAAGAGCGAATCGAACGACTGTCAGAGTATTGTGAATCATCTGGTAAGACTTATAAAAACTATTTGGCAACTATTCGAAGTTGGGCAAGGAAAGAAAAAAGTGAACCTAAGAACGCAAGCAGTGGATACAAGCGCACAGGAAGACGAGAGAAGCTTCCTGAATGGGCAATCGACCAAGAAGCCTATCTCAAGAAAAAAGCGCTAGAACGAGCTAATAGACAATCAAAAGCACCATTCTAAGAGGTGGAAAAATGAAGATCGATTATCTAGAACTAATTAATGAAATAGCGAATTATAAAAAGGGCGAGGAATTAGACGTCCTGAGAGACGTATATGATCAACTCGAAGAAGCTGGAATTGAAGGAATTAAGAATGATCGTTCGAGTTGGAGTAAACTCAGATACTATTTCGCACTCTATATCGATGGAACGCAATTAAGAAATTTAGCATATACCAAATTACTATTCATTGATTGTGTTAAAGGCTTGCAAAAACATCTTAATGAACTTGAGCAGGTGTAAACAAGATGGACCTAAAGACATTTACAGCACAGATTGAACTAATGCATCAAGAAGCTTTAAGACAAAGTGTGTCTTACGAAGACAAGTGGCTCAACACGTTCCACGGCGGACGTGAGAGCGCACTTGATCAAGTACTCAAATTACTGAAAGGAGAATGTCGGGATGGATAAGAAAGCGGCAATGCAGCGAATTATCGAATTGACTTATTCAGAAGATTGGCAAAATGAAAAAGAAACTGCTTCAGAAGTGATGAGGCTTGGAAGAGCGATGTGGGCAGACAAGAGCAACAAGCCAAGACCACGAAAAATCGCAATTTGGCACGGTGACAAACTTCTAGTGACAGTGACAGCTGAACAGTTAGCAAGTCTCACAGGCTTGCACGAGAAAATCGTGAGAAAAAGAGCTAGGTGTGGATACACAGACGTTAAGAAGAGAACGTTTAGATACGTGGAGGGATCGTCATGACAACAGAAGAAGTGATTCAAATGCGTATTCGAAGCCTTCAGCGTGAGATTGACGATCTGGAACGGACAAAGGCAGTGATGGTCAATGAAACGGCGAAAAAGGCAATCGATTTGCACATTGAGAATTTAAGAAGGGAAATCCATCGATTGGAGGAATGAGCGTGGATAAGAAAGCAGCAATGAAACGAATTGCTGAATTAACCAAGTCAGAATCTTGGCAAGAAGACAATGAAATAGTTGCAGAAGTCCAAAAGCTTGGTAAATCAATGTGGGCTGAAAAGCCTAAACGGAAAACGCCGAGAAAAATTGCAATCTGGCATGGTGATCGAATTCTAGTAACAGGTACTGCTGAACAGTTATCTGCAATTACTGGATTAAGCAAAAACATTATCTGGGATAGAGCTAGGAGCTTATGGATTGATTCAAAAGGAAGACAATTTAGGTATGTGGAGGAGAAATAATGAACGAACTAATCACAAAAGTAGAACAGTGGGCAAAAGATAAGGGATTAAACCAGGCAGATCCAAAAGCACAATTTTTGAAAGTAGCTGAGGAATTCGGAGAAATCGCTTCAGCAATGGCAAGAAGTAATGATGAGCTATTTAAAGATAGCGTAGGAGACGTTATCGTCACGCTGATTATCCTTTCCATGCAAAAAGGGACAAACGTACAAGAGTGTTTAGAAATGGCATACAACGAAATCAAAGGACGCACAGGGAAAATGGTAGATGGTGTATTCGTGAAGTCGAGTGATTTGGAGGAAAGCAAATGATAGGTTTAACAATATTTTGGTGTGCGATTGGTGGCTTACTAGCAATTCTAGGATACTACCTCATCTGTGAAAGTAGAAAAGGAAGAAAATATACAGTGACAGGTATTGTCCTGTTAATTATCGGAATTCTAGTTGCAGTTGGAGCAGAACTGAATCTTTATGTAAATGGTACACAAGAAGATTTGGTGCGATTTATGTTTTGGATGAAGAATTAGAAGGATTAGAACAAGAGGAATAGAAATGAAAGCATACACAATCAAGTTTTATGGAAATAAAACCTTTGTATACATCCTAAGCGGTCTCAGACTTGATTTTAGAGGCTATTCAAAAGAAGACCTTTTAGAATCCTTATATGGTTACGGATATTTAAATGAAGATGAACTAATAAGCTTAGAGAAATTTACAAATGCTTGGACGATTGAGGAGGAAGCGGAATGAATGTTCAGAATAGCATTTTATCTGTTCGATTACAAAGATGGTTCGTTTAAGAAAGTTTATTTTCATCACTGGAATGATAGCAAACCTGTTTTTACAAAAAACAAGAGGAGAGCTCAGGAGTATTTTGATAAAAGATCAGCAAACAAAGATATAGCGCAGTTAAGAAAAGTAGAATCACCATCTGCGAAAACATTATCTATAAAATTGGAGGAAGCATAATGAAACTAAAAGACGGATTCTACGCTAGTAGTCATGGTATCGGCGGTTTAATGCTAGACATGCCGACAAAGAACCCTAAAACACGTGAGAAACCAAAATTCAAAGTCGGCGACATGGTCCGATGTGAAGCAGAAGAGTTCATCTATCCATTTCGTGGATATGTAGAACACGTCTATAATCACTCAGCGATCATTCGTATTGAAAACACGATGGAATGTGACAAGTTATTAGCGAAAAGCAAAGAGAATTTAGCTGTAGCGAGATTGGTGGATATGGAGGTTATAAACAATGGAATTTAAAATCTTTGAAGAGGACACACGCTATGAATTAGAAGAAAAATTAAATGAATTTGCAAAGAATAATGAAATTCAGCATATATCTTTAACGGCTTCTAAGTCCGGTTGTACAACTTACTATGCAGCTGTTGTGAGCTACGTAAGTCAATAAAAGGAACTCGATAAATAAAAAAGCCGGATCGCTCCGACTGATCTAATAAATTCCACAAGTTTATTATATCACATAAAGGAGCGGTTTGACTTGATGCAATTGTTACGAGAGGTAGATTTCAAACAGACAAGATGTAATGCAAGAGATGTGCTGAAGAACTTTCGGCGTTTGGAGCGGATGGCAGGTCGCTCTTTGATAGATATTAAGTCGCCGATTATTACGGATATGCCGAAGGCGCCGAAGCACGGCAATAAGGCAGAAGACGCAATCATTCAGATGATGGATATAGAAGCTGAAAGAGATGCGATTTTAGCAGCCTTGATGGCTCTTAGTCTGATTAGTCGTCAGATACTCTACTATAGCTTTTGTGTGCCAGATAGCTTCTCAAACTACAGAATTAGCCGTGAAGTGGGTTATTCAGAAAGAAGTATACAACGGATGAAGTCGGAAGCTCTAATAGAGTTTGCAGAAGCATATAAACACGGAAGAATAATTGCTTATAAATAATTTGGCGGTTTTTTGGCGGAATGATGGCGGTTTTTAGCTATTTACCAGTGATATTATGGTAGTGTCGAAAGATTAGTGATAGGTCTAAGACAAAATAATAATAAAAGGAACATCGTTTTATTATTGTTTCACAATTAAGCTTCGATAGACAGCAACGGAAATATTAAGAATAAGGATGTGAATTTCAACTCCTTCTAAATTGTTCTTATTATCTATCATCCGTTGCTGTCTATTATTTGTTATTGACGGGAACGTACGTTTGTGATATCTTATTTCCATAATCCTTATGATTATATCTGCTAGAAAAGAAGTTTTAGAAAGCGATTGTTTTCTTGACTTCTTTTTGATTTAATTAATATTAGCAGGTACTAATTATGAGGAGTGAGTTAAACAATGAAAAAAAAGCCAGCAAAAGTAAATTTTTTTAAATTAGTTCCTGGTGCAAAGGGTGGAATCGATGAATTCAAGGAAAATTTGAGTAATTCATATGATTCTTTTAAGAAAAAAGACTATGACGCAATTCCCACACTTGAAATGAACGGCGACAAGTATTATATACAAGCAATGGAAAAAAGAAATATTGATGTAGATTATTATTATTGGTTAGTTACGATTTCAAGAGTAGATCTTGATCAAGAAATAATAATAGCAGATATAACAAAGACGATAGATAAAAGAAGAAGAGAAATTGAGCATAGCGAAAATGAAGGTATAGTAGCAGACACTAGATTAATTTTTGACCCATTTAGAAATATACTTGCAGTGTATGTACAAAGGGGAACGATAAATACCAGTGATTTACGAAAATTCATATGTAATTTAGTTGATAAGAAAGGTATACAATTTCAAATCATTTTAAATGAGAATGGATACAAAAGAATTGATAAATTAGATATCGTAAATAAAATTTCTTATAAAGTAGCAAGCCCAGATAATTTTAAATCATATGGCGATGAATCTAGGTCGGAGTTTGCTGATTTTAAATTTGCTAGAAGCTTTGAAGGTAGTGAATTAGCCATTGCTTTAAGTGCAGATCAGCTAGAGAAAGCAACTATCAAAAGCAAGGTTAAGGATTTGCTGTCTTTTTCAGATGATTTGGCAGTTAAAGCTTTAAAAGTTGATGGTATAGTAAATGGTGTAGAAGATACCATTGATTTAATAAAAAATAGATTGATATATTCCGGGGATATAGAATATTCTGAAGATATTGATGACAAGGCAGCGTATGGATTGCTAAACAAAGCGTATGATACATATCATACTTACCTTAAGAAAATTTATAAAGTTGTTTAGCTCTTAGAAAGGGATGCAAGTTCAATGAGAAAAGGTAGGTTAAAAAGGAATTGGATTATGATAGTAGCTGGAATTTTGTCATTTGTTGCATCTATAGTATTTAAAGTTTCTCCTAACAGTTTTAATAATTTTACTGATTTAATGTCAGCTTCTCTAGCTTTTTCTTCTATTGCTACAGCATTATTTTTAGCTACGTTTTCTTTAGTTCCAGCTTTTACAAATTCAAAATTTATTATTGCAATACAAGAATTAGGAACCGATATGAAAATAATGGATAGACTTCTAGTTTCTACATTAGTATTCTTTTCTAGTTCCCTACTTACTTTTATAGAACTTTTATTTGACGCTAATGAAGACAATTTTATTTCAATACTGTTTACTTCATTTTGGATTGCTACAACAGTGATGGCCTTGCTTAGTACATTTTACATTATATTATTGTTAATGAAAGCATTTGAATATTATTATGAAAGTTCAACAAAAAACTAAAATATATAAAAAATTAACCAATAGAAGATCATCTCAATTCGAGGTGGTCTTTTTATATTGCACAAAGGAGGTAACAACAATGTATAGACCGCAATACTTAGAACAGAAGTATGAAGTAATCACTGTGCAAAACGGTAACGGTGAGATAGTACGAAAGTATAGAAGACCAATAAAGGGCGATACATATAAACGAAAGGAAAGCGATGAAGTTATTCCATTGTATGGCAAAAGAATAGCTAAGCATTAAATAAGATTGCGAAAGGAGACGGGGCATGACCGAGGAATTCTATAGATGGCTATTACAGTTGATAAGAGAAGATCGTTTGGTTAAGTTCTATCAGTCTCCTAAATGGCGCAGACTTAGAGAGAAAGCGATGAAACGAGACCACTATGAATGCCAAGAGTGTAGAAGACTAGGTAAGTATCATAGAGTAGAGAACGTTCATCATATAAAGGAAGTCAAGGATAGACCTGACTTAGCTTTAGATTTAGATAATCTTATTTGTTTATGTGTTGAACATCATAATGAAGTTCATGGCAGATATCTTACAGCACTAGATAAACAAGAGAAGAAGATAGAAAGCTTTGCTAACTTCGACGCAAGTGAAAGGTGGTAAGTGCATGATCATCAATGACAATGGCAGAGAGTATGATACAGAAAAGATTGAAGAGTATTCATCTTATACACAAGGATTAATTAAACGTTTGATATACGTTCGCTATGTAGGCATCAGGGATCTGTTATCAGATAACTGTTGTAGTAAATACAAAGTGAATCAAGTAAGAGAAGCGTTGAATAAAGATAATAATGTTGAAAGAATAAAAAATGTTTTCGGATATAGCATTGAAGAGATTAATTATTACATTGACTTCGCTGAAGCTTTCATTCCGATGGTGAGATAACCCCCCCTTAAAATAAATCGCAAATTTTTTGGGGGTGATGAAACGGAGGGGGCTATCAGGAAAAGAGATTTTTTCGAACTTTATCATGAAAGGAGGGCTAAAATGTTTAAAAACGAATTGTCTCAAAATCGCTACAGAGAAAAATTACGCCGCTCTTTAATAAGCCAATTGGAAAGTCAGAAAACAAATATTGAGCCATTTTTAGATAATGTTGATCGTTATATCAGTTTATGGGAAACGGCGATATCACTGGAAGAAGATATATCCGAGAACGGTATTAGATTGGAGAATGGTAAAAAGAATGAATCAGTAGCGTTGCTTGTTTCTGTCAACAAACAAATGGGATTGATGTTGGATAAACTTGCCATTACTCCTGAATTGGTAGGTGAAGCAAATGAATCAATTCCTGAGTTATAAGCATATTGAAAATTGGTTCAAAGCTATAGAAGAAGGCACTATCAAGGTATGCAAAGAGCAATTATTGCTAAAAAAGTATCTAGAAGAAAGAGTCTTTACTAGAGAAGATATTTACTTCGATAAGCAAATGGTAGAGGATTCAATCAATATACCAGCACAATACTTTCCATTTGAATTAATTCCGTGGGAAAAATTTCTACAATGTTTTATTTATGGAGTCCGATGGAAAAAAGATAAAACGCTTGTGTTCAATAGATATCTTTCATTAATGGGACGTGGTAATGGTAAAACTGGTTTTGCTTCTTGGAACAATTTTTTCTTGCTGACTGCAAAACACGGTATTAAAAATTATGATATTGATATCTATGCCAATAATGAAAGCCAAGCAAAGACTAGTTTTGATGATGTATTTAAAGTAATTAAAGATCATCCTGATTTAGATAAAAAAGTATTTAAAGCTACGAAGGAAGTTATTCAAAATATCGCTACAAATAGCAAGCTTCGTTATAACACGGCAAACGCTAGAACAAAAGATGGTAAACGACCAGGAGCAAACCGCTTTGATGAAATTCACGAAAATGAAGATTATTCAATGATAAATGTAGCTACTTCTGGTGGTGGTAAAATTCGAGATTATAGAGAATTTTATGATACAACTAATGGTCACGTTCGAGGTGGACCACTTGATGACATTATAGAAGAATCAAAAATGATTCTTTCTGGAGAACTTGGAATTGATAAGGATGGAGTAGAATTTTCTAGTTTGTTTCCATTTATTTTTCGCTTGGATAATGATAATGAAGTTGATGATCCTGACATGTGGGAAAAAGCTTGTCCAACTATTAATTACAATGCAGATCTAAAACGGAAAATGTTTCAAGAATACTCTCAAATGCAACGTAATGCTGGTTTAAGACTTACGTTCATGACGAAACGAATGAACAGACCAATGGAAGATACACGATTTGCTGTAGCTTCATATGATGATGTTCTTCATACAAAAGAAAAAGAATTTCCTGAAAAAATGGATGAAGTGATAGGGACAGTCGATTTTGCTGATAGACGAGATTTTGCGAGCGTTGGTTTGCTAGGAAAATATGATAAAGATGTGTATTTTACCCAACATACTTTTATCCACGAATCAGCTCTTCGATTACAGAACATAAAACGAGAGGTTATAGATATTTCTATAGATCAAGGAAAATCACAAATCGTTCATGGGAAAAATATAGAAGCTGATTATATTGTAGGTTGGTTTCTTGAAATGAGTAACAAATATTATATTAAAAAAATTGCTATGGATATGTACCGTGCGAAAATATTGAAGCCCGCTTTAGAAGAAGCAGGTTTTACTGTGGAAATTGTTCGAAGCGGATCTGTTACACATGGTATGTTAAAAGATCTAGTTGATGACCTTTTTATTAATCAACGTTTATTTTTTGGTGACGATGCGATTATGCGTTGGTATTGCATGAATGTATATGAAGAGCATATTTCTAATGGAAATATACGCTATGAAAAAATAGAACCTGAAACTAGAAAAACGGATGGCTTTTTTTCATTCCTTCATGGTTTGAATTTTTTAGATGATATTTATGATTCTGCTCCTGTAACAGTCACAAATAGTTCAGTAGAAAATACAGGAACTGGATTTACTCCTCTAGTATTCTAACTTGAAAGGAGGTGAGAAAGTGGGGATTTTTCAAAAGGCGATAGGATACTTCACAAAAAAAGCAACAGTTCCTTTAGAAGAATACTTTTGTAAATTGCAAGTTGATTTTGTGTATCGAAAATTTGCGATTGAAACTTGTATTGATTTGATCGCAAATGCGATGAGCAAAGCGGAATTCAAGTCATATGAAGATGGAAAAAATAAAAAGAATGATCTTTACTATAGGCTGAATGTAGCTCCTAATAAGAAAAATAATGCAACAGAATTTAGAAAAAAACTGATCAGGAGATTAATATTCTACAATGAAGTATTGATCGTTTCTCCGTCTAATAATTCTAGCGAAATATTTATTGCGGATAGTTGGGATGTCACAGAATATGCATTGAAAGATGATGTGTTTTCTCAAGTGCAAATTAACAACATAGTTCTTGATGGAGAATTTCTAGAAAGTGATGTTATCTATATAAAATACGCAGATCAACAAATTAGGCAACTAGTCGATGCGTATTATCAAGCGTATGGGAAACTCATTTCTAGTGCCATGAATGTTTACAAGCGTTCTAACGCTCGTAGATACGTACTGAAAGGGAATTTATTCCGATCGCAAGACAATACAACACAAGATCAAATCAATAAAATGATGACATCACAATTTAAGGCTTTTATGGAAGCTGATAATGCAGGTGCGGTATTTCAATTACAAAATGAGTACACATTAGAAGATTTCAGCGGAAACTTTCAAAGCAATTCAAGAGATATAAAAAACTTAATAGACGATATTTTTGAGATGACAGCAGCAGCGTTTCACGTTCCGAAAAACCTACTAAAGGGAGATATGAGTGGGTTATCGGATCAAGTGGACGCTTTTTTAATGTTCGAAATCATACCGATTGCTGAACTTATTCAGGATGCGTTTAACGCTAGTCTCTATGAAGCAGAAGAATACTTGTCAGGGAATTTTGTACGTGTGGATACAACTATGATCAAGATTACTAGCTTCAAAGATTTGGTTGACGCTATTGATGTAGGCATTAGAAATGGGGTATTTACAATCAACGAAGGAAGAGAACGCGTTGGAAATGATCGCTCTGATAAGGCGATGGCAGATGAAATATTTATAACTAAAAACAACCAACAAGTATCGAAAGGAGGTGAGGCGAATGACAACAATGAAAACATTTCTAGCAGTAAAGAATGAAGGCACAGTACCGCAAATTTTTATTCAGGGATTTATTGGTTCTAGTTGGTTCTTTGAAGGTAATACTGACAAGGGAATCAAAAATATTTTGGATAGTCTAGGTGATCAAGAAGAAATTGAAGTAGTGATTAATTCAAACGGTGGAGACGTATTTCAAGGGATTGCTATTGGGAACTTACTTAAGTCAAATAAAGCAAAAGTTAACGTTGTGATTAACGGCTTAGCCGCTAGTGCTGCTTCAATTATCGCAATGGCTGGCGATACTATAAAAATCTACAACAATGCACAATTGATGATTCACCGCGCTTCCACATACGGAGAAGGAAATGTCGATGATTTCCGCACGATTGCTGATCAATTGGAATCAATTGATAAATCGGTAAAGGCTTCATATAAAACACGATTCAACGGTACAGATGAAGCATTGCAAGAACTTCTTGAAAAAGAATCGTTTATGGATGCAGAAACAGCTTTGAGTTATGGATTGGTCGATGAAATTATCGATGCAGAAAATAGCGCAGGTACTGAAGCTAATAAAGAACAAAGCGTTGAAGAAATTTTGAATGACGTTGAAGAAAAGAGAGCAGAAAAAATCGCTGCATTTACAGCAGCATTAAATAAAACATTTGGACAAGGAGATGCAAAATAATGACAGTTAAAAATTTAAAAGGTGTAACAGCTGCAAGCGACCAATTGATGAAAGCTTTTAAAGATGGTAACGAAGAATCTTTTAGCGCAGCTATGGTAAGTTTATCTAAGGAAATTCAGGATAAAATTTTAGAAGAAGCAACAGCAAAAAATCAAGATCAATTAGTATTAATGAACCGTGGTCAGCGTGTACTAACTACACAAGAAACAAAATTCTATAACGAAGTAGTGAATAACGAAGGTTTTGCAGGAGTTGAAGAATTAGTACCAGCTACTGTATTTGAACGCGTATTTGAAGATCTAGAACAATCTCATCCACTACTGCAAAAAATTACTTTTGTTAACACAACTGGTGTAACAGAATGGATTGTGTCACGTGGAGTCAATCCAGCATGGTGGGGTAAACTTTGCGAAGCTGTTAAAAAAGTTTTAGATAATGGCTTTGACGTAATTAACATGAAGCAGTTCAAGCTATCAGGTTATATTCCTGTATGTAAGGCAATGCTTGACTTAGGTCCAGTATGGTTAGATCGTTATGTCCGTACTGTTTTAGTAGAATCATTGAGAATTGCATTAGAACAAGCAATTGTTGATGGTACTGGTAAAGATATGCCAGTCGGAATGATGCGTGACATGAGCAAACAAACTAGCGGAGAATATGCTGAAAAAACAGCAGAACCTATTACAGCTTTAGATGCTGCAACTATGGGCGGTCTGATGGCACGACTATCAAAATTCAATATCGAAGGTGTAGATGATCCTATTTATCGTAATGTGAATCCTTCTGATGTGGTCCTAATTGTGAATCCAACTGATTACTGGTCTAAAGTTTTCCCAGCTAAAACTGTACTAACTGCTAATGGAGAATATGTACAAGTATTGCCAGTACCAGTTTCAGACTTGCAGTCAACTGCTGTGCCAGAAGGAAAAGCAGTTATTGGGGTAGCTTCAGATTACTTCATGGGTGTAGGATCTACGCTAAAAATTGAAGCTTCAGATGAATACCATTTTGTTGAAGACGAACGCATTTATCTAGCTAAACAATATGCAAACGGACAACCTAAACGTAATGATAGTTTCATTGTATTAGATATTAGCGCTTTGGGAACTACTACTACAACTACAAAACCAACAACCACAACAACTACAACACAAGCGTAGGTGATCATAATGAAGTATATTCTTTGTCAGCCGGCAATCAATCGGTTTAAATGGGAGCTTGAAGTTTGTTTAACTAATCTGAAGAAACTAGGAATCAAAGACATCATATTGCTTTTCAGCAGACGCGATGATCAGATTCCTATTTTTTTTGAGAAGGAATATGGCGTTGAAGTTCATGTGTACGATGATCTGCGGGACGACAAAGAGTATATTCCTTCGATTAAACCATATTTATGGTGGAAATATTTAGAAGAAGATCATTCGCGTGAGAACGACCGATATTTCTATATCGATTCGGATGTCATTTTCAATAAAAGAATTAATTTGCGCAAATTGCCTTCTAAAGATGATGTTTGGTATTGTAGCGACTGCTGTAGTTATCTAAGTCTTGATTATATTAGAAGCTGTGAAAACGGAGAAAATATTCTAAAAGATATGGCAAATATTGTAAATGTTACAGTAGAATCTTTGGAAACTATAAACACTAATTCAGGAGGCGCACAGTGGGTTATTAACCGTCCTAAAGCGAATTATTGGAAAAAGGTTTATCTGGATTCTAATCGGCTATATCGCTACCTTAGAGGGCAAAAAACAAATATACAAATCTGGACATCCGAGATGTGGGCACAGCTTTGGAACATGATGTATTTCAATATTGGTCCTAAAGTTCACGAGGAATTAGACTTTTGTTTTGCTACTGACCCAATAGAAAAAGTTAAAGAAGTAAAAATCTTGCATAATGCTGGAGTAACAACAAATGATGAAGATCTATTTTTCAAAGGGAGATACGTGACTTCCACACCTTTTGATGAAGATTTATCATTTGTAAACAAGAAAAAATGTTCTTACGCATATGTTAAAGCAATTAAGGCGGTGGTTAGATGACGCCTGAACAAGTGACTGAAGAATTGCTAACAGCTGTGAAGGATAACATTTACGTTACCTGGAATGAAGAAGATGAGTCAATTAAAAAGATGATAGCTAAAAATGCCGTTTATCTTCAAAGTAAAGTGAGTACAACTCTTTCTTTTTCTCCTGAAAGCTTAGAATACGGATTGCTAATCGAAAGATGTAGATACGACTGGAATCGTGCTTTAGATGAGTTTGAACAAAATTTCGCTAGTGAGTTATTAGGTTTCATTCAACATTATGCGCTACAAGAATATATTGCAGGTGATGGGAATGGCGAATAATCGTAGACTCGAAGAAACGTTCAACGATGGATGGTTAAAGATTTTGACGCAAACCACAAAAAGAAATGAATTAGGAAAAAAGATTGGTGTAGAAGATACAGAAATCACTTCTTTAAAATTTAGAAATCTTTCCATGAGAGATAGTGATATAACAGCTATGGATGCGATGGGATCGAAATTAACTAAGAAAGTAAAGACTCCATTTCATCCAATCGCCAAGAAATTTAATAAAGATCAATATTTTATCGTAATCGATAGTATGCGTTACAACGTTATCTATGCCGATTACGATAATTTTTATATCTATTTTTATCTTGAAAGTGTGGGTGAATATGGTGATTGATAATTCTAAAGAAAAAGAACGTTTAAATAAGCAAATTTCTGCTATCAAAACTTCCTTAGAAGAACATTTTAAGCTCAAACTCTTTCAAGACTCTGTTGGCGAGGATGAGCTACCTGATGATTTTAATTACTTCATTCTCGAAACAGGAGAAATAGAAATGATCACTGAACCAAAATATAGCGTGGGTCAAAATCTATATCTAACTTTCTATTCAGAAAATAGAGAAGATTTAACAGGAGATTCACTAGATATTATTTCATTGATTCAAAATCGTTCGATTCGTTTTCAGAGAATGGATCCCAACCATTTAAAACTAGAAAATCAAGATCGCTATATCGATCAATTGGTATTTACGTTTAGACGATTATTGAAGAGTGATTGTCATGGCTAAAAATAGTTGGGAGCTAAAAATAAATGGACATGATGAACTTCTTGTGCGGATGGAACGCTATTCAAGCGAGAGCGAACGACTGATTAACGAAGCATTGAAATCAAAAGGTTCAGATATTGCAGTGGATAGGATTACGGAAAAAATTCCTGTTTCTGAAGCAGATTTAAGAAGAGGACACCAACACGCAAAAAACAGTCGTCCACTTAAGACTCAATATATTAATTTGGGTTTCATCATTAGACCTACAAGAAAATTTGAGTATTTAAAATATCCTGATTTGGGGATAGGTACTTCTAAAAGAAATCAGCCAGACGAATTTATGAGAAGAGGATTAGGTCTTGCACTTGATCCAATTACAGAACTTCTGATTCGTCAATTCGATAAATTAAATAAATAGGGGGAACAACAATGGCTAAAACAACAACTGTAGTAACAACGTTCGATAACGTGAGTATCAAACGAATTGCTTTTAATTTTAAGAACGCAGAAAATGCAATCGCAACAGATTGTAACGGACAATTAGATGGCGAAACAGAAATGCAAACGGTGGTTAAAAAATGTGGAGCGACAGAAGTAAAATCAAAATCTAAACCAATCAATATGACGGTAACAATTACTGCACATGTACCGATGGAAGTTTATCGACGTTTCAATGGATTGAAACAAGATGAACGTATTAAACCAGGCATTTACTCTTACGGTCCTGATTCCGTAGGCGAAGATTTCTCACTTGCTGCAGAGATCGTGGATGACTTTGAAGAAAATAGCAAGTTAGTTGGTATGTTAGCATGCACTTCGAATACAGGATTAACATTCTCTATTGAAAATGGTGCGGATGAAGTAGCTGCGTTAGAACTAGAAACAAAAGTTATGCAAGATGAATTTGGTAAATTCTATCATGAAGCAATTGTTGCAGAACTTGAAGAAGACTTAACAGATCAATGGATGACAAATCTATCTGCTGATGTGATTAAAAAGAGTTCAACAACCACTACTACAACGACACAAGCTTAAACATAAAACGGAGGTAGCAAAATGAACGAAGATTACTCAAAAATTGAACTAAACGATGGAACAATTTTGAATTTAGAACCTAAACTGAATATCAAGAAATTATTGATGATCAATAGAGATTTTAACACAGACGAGTTTGCAAAAATGTCGATGGGAAAAGGCTCTATGGACATTACAGTTATTCAAGGTGCAAAAGCCGTATATGTAGCTTATCGTCAAGCGAACATGGTTGATTACATTTCATTCGATGAATTTATCGACAAATGGGATTTTGATATGGAGGTTGCAGTAGCTGTATACAGTACTATGATGTTCAAACAAGCACGAGATGCCTATCAAAAAGAATTCGAAAAAGCAAATAAGGAAAAAAAGCTTCAAAAGTAAAAATGCCAAATCTCTTAGTTGAAACGTGGGTCGATGTCTATTCGATGTTGACCGACGTTTTTTCTATGCCTTCAGATTTGGTTTTAAGCGATATCTGTTTAGATGACATTTTGCAAATGGCTTACAACAAGAGTGCTTATGAAGGATGGAAAAACTATGCAATAAACCAATCCCAGAAAAACTAAAGAAAGGAGGTAAAAAATGGCTAAAAAGAGAACAGAAGCAGAAGTAACATTTATAGCTAACGATGACGGATTGAAATCTACGTTAAAAGAAATCAGTGCTGAATTAACTAAAAATAGAGCAGAATTAAAACTAGAACAAGCTCAATTACAACAGACTGGTTCTGAATCAGACAAGTTAGGAAGTAAATTATCTTCTTTAGAGAAGCAGTATGAATTACAAAGTCAAAAAGTTGAAGTAACTAGTCAACGTTTAGCCAATGCGAAAAAATATTATGGAGAAAATTCCACCGAAGTTCAGAAACTTGAGAGAGAACTGATTAATCAACAAACAGCGCAACAAAGGTTATCTAATGATATCGATAAAACGAGTAAAGCATTGGCTCAATCTAAAGGTGAATTTAAAACCTATGAGTCAACTATGAAGGATTTAGATAATGAGCAACAACACCTAAAATCAAGTGCATCATTAGTAGAATCCGAATATAAAAAATGGCAAGCAACTGCTGGTCAGTCTGCTACCGAATCTGAAAAATTAGCAAAAGCACAAGAATATGTCGGCAAACAGAGTGATATTGCTGAACAAAAAATCGAAGTGCTAAAAAAACAATTAGATGCCACACAAAAAGAATTTGGAGAAACATCTACCGAAGCTTTAGATATGAAAACTAAGCTTAATGATGCGGAAAGAGAATTCGAAGAATTAAGTAATGCTGCTAAAAACGTTGATACATCCACAGTAGACGATATCGGCAAAAAACTTGATATGGGCAATTTAATGGAAGCTACTGATCACTTGTCAGTGATCGGAGATAAGCTGATTGATGTAGGCAGTAAGTCTATTGAAGCAGCTGGAAAAGCACAAGCTATGCAGGCCCAATTTAAACAAGTCTTTGGCTCTTTAGAAGGGGAAGCGCAGGACGCCGTTGAGGGAATGGCTGAAAAATTTGGAATGTTACCAAATACGATCAAGCCTGTTTTTACGCAATATACGTCAATGTTTAAAGGACTTGGATATGATACAAAAGAAGCTATGGAGTTAGCTGGTGACAGTACTCAGTTAGCAGCAGATGCAGCAGCTTTTTACGATAAGTCTATGGATGATGCTAGTGAATCTCTTAATTCATTCATAAAAGGGAACTACGAAGGTGGAGAACAAATAGGTCTATTTGCTAATGATACTCAAATGGCTGCTTATGCTGTTAAGCATAACTTGATACCAGCGACTGAAGGAGCAAAAAAAGCCAGTGAAGAGTCATTGTTAGCCGTTGAAAAAGCACAATCTAAGTATGCTGATGCTATTAAGAAACATGGCGAAGGATCTTTAGAAGCAAGAGAGGCTGCTTTAAAACTTAAAGATGCGCAAGATAAAATAAATGAAGAATTAGGCCCACAAACTCAAAAATGGTCTGATTTAGATGAGGCTACCAAACAAGCAGTTCGAGTTCAATATGCTGAAGATATGCAAAAATTAGCCGGTGCTACAGGTCAGGCTAGTAGGGAGTCTGATGGTTTAGAAAACCAAATGACAAGAGCAAAGCAAGCATTAGAAGATTTTTATGCCTCGTTGGGTGAAGATATATTGCCTGTGTTTATCAAAGGGTTACAAGCAGGCGCGAAAGCTTTGCAAGGATTAGCCGAATGGTGGAGTAAACTTGATGGACCAATGAAAAATTTCATTTTAGCTCTTGGAAGAATTCTAGCATTATTAAGCACATTAGCTCCTGTTATAACCGCAGTTGTTACGATAGTTGGCACATTTGGTTCTACAGTTTTGCTGCCAATAATAGGAATTATAGCGGGCGTTGCAGCTGTAATAGCGATTGTAATCACAGCGTTTCAGAACTGGGGTGCAATTACTGACTGGTTTAAGGGAATATGGAGTAAATTCACTGATTGGTTGGGTGGTACTTGGGAAAGTATAAAAGAAGGTGCCTCATCAGTTTGGGATGGAGTTAAAGAAACCTGGTCTGGATTTGTAGATTGGGTTCAAGATATTTGGCAAGGAGTTTCTGATTGGTTTGGAGAGCTATGGAGCGGATTAGTTGAAGGAGCTTCCAACATCTGGCAAGGAGTCCAAGAAACTTGGCAAACATTCGTTGATTGGGTTTCAAATATTTGGAACGGAGTCAAAGAAGTATGGTCGATTATTTGGGCAGACATTGTAGGAATTGTTCAAATACCATGGACATTAATAATGTCATTGATTCAAGCTGGTATTAATATTATCGTGGGTATTTTTGATGTAGCTGGACAGTTATTAGGCGCAGCTTGGCAAGCTGTTTGGACACCTATTTCTGATTTCCTTAAAAATACTTGGGATACTATGACACAATGGATAAGCATCGCTTGGAACGGAATTGTAACTACATTCCATACTATATTTGATCCAGTAGTGGCATGGTGGAATGGTATATGGACATCTATTAGTACTACGGCTTCAAATATTTGGAATTCAATTAGTGCAACAGCTTCTAGTATTTGGAACAGTATCAAGAATACAATCACTAGCTTGGTACAAGCAGCTGCTACAGTAATTCAAAATATTTGGTCAACTGTATCTAGTTGGTTAGGTGGAATTTGGAATTCAATCAGCTCTACAGCATCAAATATATGGAATAGTGTGACTAGTAGTATAAGCAATGCTATAAACGCAGCTAAAAGTGCCATTCAAAGTGTTTGGAATAGTATATCTTCGTGGATCAGCGGAATTTGGAACGGTATCAAAAACACTGCTTTGAATCTTTGGAATGGAATTACAAGCACTATTAGCTCCAAAGTAAACGATGGAAAAAATGCAATTTCAAGCGGTTGGTCCAATCTAACAGGTATTGTTTCCGACATATTCAATAATGTTAAAAGTACAATTGCTAACATTTGGGAAGGTATCAAAAAGACTGTTAGCGCTCCGATTGATTGGATTAGAGATAAAATCAGTGGCATCTTTGATAATTTAAATATTTCTCTTCCTCACATACCCATGCCAGAATTTCACATTAGAGGAAAATTCAATCCATTAAAAGGCGAAATACCTTACTTAGACGTAAGCTGGCATGCTAAAGGTGGTATCTTTACTAAACCAACTTTACTTGGTGGAATGAACGGTGTAGGTGAAGCAGGACCTGAAGCAGTTTTACCTTTGAAAAGATCTGTTCTGCAAGAAATTGGTGATCGTATCTTGAGTAGCACCTCAGTTTCATCTAGGGCACAAATGATTCAACCTGTGAACAATTACGAATTCAATTTCACAATTGATGGTAACGCAGATGAGGTTACTATGAAGCAAACAACTCAACAAATCATTGATAGCATTACAAAAGTTCAAAATGATAATGCTTCGGCATGGCGTTAAACAGGAGAGTATTTCTCCTGTTTTTTTAGTATTAAAAAGGATGTGAAAAAATGACTGATTGTATACATTCTATAATCGATGGATTTCCTGATTATTTGCATAAATTGGCTTTAGCTGAAAGACCAACCATACCTTCTCCAAAAAGACAGAGAGTTGAAACTTCTGTTTTAGGTAGGTTAGGTGGCTTAGTACAAGATTACTCGTTTGAAGATATGTCGTTTACATTGCACTATAACTATTTAGAGGATGTGGAAGACCATCAAGCGTTCAAGCAATCGTTTTATATCATGCGTCATTGGTTAAACTATGCAAAGAAATTAGAATTCTCTGACGATCCCAACGTCTATTACGTTATCCAGACTATCGATATTGGGGATGCAGAAAACGATATTGTTGAATGGGGAGAGTTCGATGTAAATATTACTGCGAAACCATTCGCAAGAGTTCAAGAAGATGTACCTATAACCGTAGATAAACCACAGTCATTTAACTTGCTGAATAATAGTTTAGAAGAAAGTTTTCCAAAGATTATCATCACTCCTTCAGCTACTTCATGTCAGTTCATCTTAAATGATTATGTGTTTAGTTTTGAAGGCTTAGTAGTAGGAACTGACATAGTCATTGATAGTGATCTAATGCTTTGCTACGAAGAGCAATCGGACGGAGATATTTTAGATCGGTCCAACAAAATGAAGACCATGCAATATCCGACATTGCAAGTGGATATTAATTATTTTAATTGTACTGGTTTGAGCAAAATACAAATTTATCGTAATGGGTTAAGGTAGGTGAAATAGATGATCGATAATTTAATAACTATTTACGATAAAAACGACGCGAATAATTTAGCTGAACATTTATATGATACGCAAGGTTTAGGCGCTTTGCCAGACTGGTTAACAGCTACTGTTAGCAATAAATTAAACGGAGCCGAAATATTTCAGGGTACTTATCCAATAAGCGGAACTAATGCAGACTTGATTATAGAAGGACGTATTATTCAGTGCTATGTAGATGAAAATCGAGCAAAGCAACGTTTACGGATTTATTATGCAAAGACTTCCGTAATAGGAAATACGATAGAAGTAAAAGCTGAACCTATTTTCAATGATATAAGAAAATCGGTGTTGAATAAATATGACAGCGGAACAGAAAAGATCACTGCTACTCAGGCATGGCAAAACGCAAAAGCTTTAGCGAAACCAGTTATTCCTTCGCAGTTTTCTTTCACATCATTAGTAGATACGCTTGCTAATGTGAAGATAGAAAAAGCGAATTTTTTAGAATTCTTTGGTGGAAAAGAGGGGTCTATTCTAGATCGATTTCATGGGGAATTTCTTAAAGATAATAACACATTACGTCATGAAAAAAGGCTAGGTACGGACCATAAAATCAAAGCGATTTATACTAAAAACTTAACTGGTCTCGACTTAGAGATAGATGCTCAAAGTGTTTTAGTTGGAGTTTATCCATTCATTAGCAGTTCTTCAGAAGGAGAAGACGAGATCACTCTACCAGAAGAAGTCATTTTCACGGATTACGTGGAAGATTATCCTGCTGGATATGTATCTTTTGTTGATTTCAAAGACAAAGCGACTGATGCGACCACACTAAGGGAAGCTGCTAAAGAATGGTTGAAAACAAACGTAGACAAACAAAAACCACAAGTGAGTGGTTCGATTGAATTAGTACCATTAAGGCATCAGAGAGGTTATGAAAAATTTGTTGATCTAGAAAAAGTTTCGGTGGGCGATGGAGTAGATGTGTATCATCCACAGTTAAAAGTGAATATGTCAGCAAGAATTGTGGAATATACGTTTAATGTTTTAACCAACTCATACGATAAATTAGTTGTAGGAAACGTCAAAACAAATTTCTTAGAAAATACAGAGAAAAATGTAAGTAATTTGATTAATGATGCCATTGATCAATTGAAAAACGGTGGCGAAATCAGTGATTTAATCAATGATATTGTAGATCAACAAACTGATATGATTACTGGTCAAGATGGTGGCTATGTTTTATTAGATCCTAAAGAAGCACCTAGTCGTATTTTGATTATGGACACACCAGATAAGAATACCGCACGGAATGTTTTACAAATCAACAACGCGGGTATTGGTTTTTCTAAAACTGGTATTAATGGAACATACGAAACCGCATGGACGTTAGATGGCGTGTTTAACGCTAGTTTTATTACGTCTGGTGTATTAAAGGCTATTAATATTGAAGGGGTAACGATTAAAGGTTCTACAATTACAGGGGGTACAATAACCAGTCAAGGTACAAATTTTACTACAGAAATCAAAAATGGGGATATTTCTTGGAAAAGAAACAGTGATGGGGTTGTATATTTTAAACAAAAACCAGAAAACTTTACCAGCGGAAGTACAACAACGTCAAATATCAGATTCCAATTATTAGATAAAGCACAAGGGTTTACCGTTAGTAAGGGTGATACAAGATTTCCAGCGTATTTACTTAGTTTTAATGATGGTACATTTGGTGTTAATACGTCTACATCATTTGATTTGATGGCAGGTAGCAGAAATGATGGTACTGGTGTACCATCGAACATGGCAAATGTTAATGGTTACCATAGTATTGGGGTAGAGTTATCTCACAAGTATAATGGTAAGTTAACGATAGCTAACGTTCGATCTACTGGTTTTAGTGTTACTGGTGGTACTAAAAATGCCAGTGTCTCTACAGAACATTATGGTCAAAGACTATTAAATGCCTATGAAACACCAGAAAATTATTTTGCCGATTATGGGGAAGCTGTAGTAGGAAAAGACTGCATTGTTAATGTGCCAATTGACCCTATTTATGCAGAAACAGTTACGCTTTGTTTGTATCATGTATTCTTAACACCTAATAAATTATGTCAATTCGCGGTAACAGAAACTACACCAGAGTATTTTGTAATTGAAACTGATACACCTAATGTATTATTTTCTTGGAATTTAGTAGCACACAGAAAAGGTTTTGAGCATCAACGTCTAGAACTTGATGACCATGATTATAATGTGCACGAATACGACCAAAATGAATTTTAGCAAGGAGGTATATAAATGGCTAGCAGTTTATATAATTTGGCTTTAGATTTCAGCAAAGAATTAAACTACACCAAAGCTATCATGGCTCGTCAAGGTGATAAAGGGATCACGGTGACTGTTAAACCATTTTTAAATGGCTTGCAGATGGATACGAGTGGCGGAATATTTACTTTAAAAGGAATAACACCATCTAACCGTTATGTAGATAGTGTTGCAACTAGTGTAACTAGTGAAGAAGTCACATTTTCTCTTGATGGCACATTTATGAGTGAAACAGGGTATTATAAACACTGCTATGTAGAATATAGAAAAGACAATCAAATTTTAACAACGCAAGATATCATTTTTTTCTCACTAGGAGTGTCTGACATTTCGCAAGGCCAAGCTGATGAATATGTTTCGCAATTGGAAGAGTTGATTCAAAAGTATAACGAAACTTTTGATGCTTTTATGGCTGAAATCAAAGGTAGAGTGGACAGCTTAAATCAACAGATTACTGATTTAACTGGTCAAGCTAAAACACTACAAGAAAAGTTAGATGCTCTGAAAGAAGAAATTTCTAAGTTAGGTAACCTGCAAACGATGTACTCCAACAGCATCGACTTCGGGGACTATGATTATTCTGGGAATCCGAATTTAATGATACCGTTAAAAGCTAGTAATTTTTATACGCAGTCTGGTGTTACTGTGGAAGATGCTGGGAATGCCTTAAAAGTAACTTTCACTAAAACTGATGGGGCTGCTTTTTTAGAATCTATGAAAAATGTTCCAGCCTTATTACCAGATACTCAATATACATTAAGCGCAGATGTTACGGTTATGGAAGGCTACACAGGAAAACTAGAAAATTTAAGGTTAGGGTATAGGAAAAGTCCTAACGGAACGATTATATTACCGTTAACAGGTAAAGATGCTTCTGTTGGTCAGAAGACTAGAATATATACAACAGCCAATTCTAGCGCTGCAACAGACCCATCAAAGTTTGATAGAATGTACTTCACAATTAATACAACATCAACAGAACCATTTGTTGGAACGGTTTTAATCGAAAATATTAAAGTTGAGCAAGGAACAAACGCTACACCATACCAGCCCAACTTACTAGATGACCCTTACTGGCTAGGTAAAGCGCCTTTGGGTGAGAATATCGCAAACAAAGATGTTCAGTTTCCTATTACTACAACTGAATACTCTGTTTATTCAAAAGCCAATGTAGAAGACTACAAAGTTAACCAGAAATATGTGTTAACTATGAAAGCAACCAAGCCAGCAATTCAGCGATTTATAGCATATCTAAACGGCGGTACAATTAAAGCTGCTGATTTGTATCCAGTTGAAGGATTAACAGATACATGGCAAGGAGAGTTCACAGTAACACAGGCTAGCATAGACGCAGGCGCACTACGAACTCTAGCTGTATATCAGTTTCCAAGTGAAACAAAAGGTACTGTAAAAATAGAATGGATAAAACTAGAAAAAGGCAACATCCGAACTCCGAATATTGGTGAGTATAAATATCGTGGTACTGGTATGCGTGATTCTAATAACCCATATGATTATGTATGGGATATAGAACCTAGCTATGTTGAGAATAACCTAGCTACAGATATCAAGGTTGCTGAAATCACAGGTAAAGCAAACAATTATACCGATGGGAAAGTAGCACAAGTTAACTCGAACTTATTAACGGTTATTAATACCTTAGAAAAACGAGTTTCTACAAATAGTAATAACATTTTAGATAACACAACAAAGATTGGGGCCAATACGTCTAGTATCAATACTATTCGTAAATCAATGCCACTATTTGCCGTTTATGGTGAAGGTACAGATTTATCAGACGTACCAACAGGCACAAAACTACCTATAGGGGCTCTTATAGCTACGGATTTTGCTCATACTGCTAGTGATTTACCATATACTATTAGTTCTGATGGAAACACATTAACAGCAACTAGAAATTGTGTTTTGTTGTTTGAAGGCTCTGTAAAACTTCATGGAAATAATACAATAAAATACGCTTATGTAAAAATTAGAAAAAATGGAAGTGATACCAACTTTGCTAACGTAGGTAGTAGTGCCGCTTTAAATTATATGACAGCTCAAGCCGGTCAGTACGTCCATACTTTAGTTACAGGTGACAAAGTAGAGTTTACTGTAGCATTAGATACAGCAGGTAAACTATTTCATACGCAACTATTATCCTTGAAAATATCAGAAATAAAACCTGTATAAAATTTTAATTTTGCTACCAACACGCTCAATTGAGGGTGTTTTTTATTTTGCAATGAAAGGAGGCTAGTTGCTTGAAAGATGAAGCAATACAAGACGTGGTAGAACGCTTAGTGCGTATTGAAACGAAATTGGATAATTACGAATCATTACGCGAAAAAGCGGAAAGCGCAAAAGATAGAGCGGATCAGGCATATTCTATTGCGCTTAATAATGCAGAAGATATCAAAGAGATGAAAGCCAATAATAAATGGTCGTGGGGTTACATGATCGGTTTAGGCATTACAATCATTGGCTATTTCTTGACTAAATTGTAAAGGAGGTGAGAAGAAATGGTTTTACCAGATAAGTATTATCAAGTCATTAAATGGGCAGTTTTAACAGTATTACCAGCTGCTTCTGTGTTAGTAGCAACGTTAGGGAAAGCCTATGGATGGAATGGAACAGATATGACAGTACTCACTATCAATGCAGTAGCAACATTTTTAGGCGTTATCACTGGTGTGTCGGCTTATAATTTAAAAAAATAGGAGGAAACAAATGAAGAAGAAAATTACTATTACTGCGATGAGCCTGTTAACGGCTCTTTTTTTATTGCCAATTAATGGGTTTGCTGCAAAAAATGATCAGGGTGTGGATTGGTCGATTTATCAAGGGGAGAACGGAAGATTTGGGTACGCTCATGATAAATTTGCTATTGCACAAATTGGTGGTTATAACGGAGCTGGTTTATATGACCAATGGACCTACTCCACGCAAGTTGCTTCTGCAATTGCGCAAGGCAAACGAGCGCATACCTATATTTGGTGGGATGTGTGGGGTTCCCCAGCAATTGCTAAACAAACGATGGATTATTTCTTGCCAAAGATTCAAACGCCTAAAGGTTCAATTGTAGCGATTGATTTCGAGGGTGGGGCATCTTCTAATAAGCAAGCTAATACGGATGCCATTCTTTATGGTATGCGGCGAATTAAAGCAGCAGGCTATACTCCAATGCTTTATTCAGGAAAGCCGTTTTTATTAGCTAATGCTTATTATCAGCAAGTAATCAAAGAGTTTCCAGATTCGCTATGGATCTCTGCTTATCCTGATTATAATGTAACGCTAACTCCTAACTGGAATATTTTTCCATCGCTGGACGGTATCGGTATCTATCAATTTACCTCAACTTATATTGCTGGTGGATTAGATGGTAATATCGATTTAACTGGCATTACAGACAATGGTTATACAGGTTCAGATAAACCAGCAACAGATACTCCAGCAACGGATGCAGGGGAAGAAGCTAATGATACGCCAAAATCAGAAATTAAAGTGGGCGACACTGTGAAAGTGAATTTTTCAGCGAAAAACTGGGCAACTGGAGAAGCAATCCCACAATGGGTAAAAGGAGAAAGCTACAAGGTTCAACAGATAAATGGCAACAAAGTTTTACTTGCAAATATTTTATCTTGGATTGAAAAATCAAATGTAGAAATCTTGCCAGATTCTACAACTGTTCCAGACAAACCATCAGCTGCTATCCAAACCCATATCGTCCAATATGGAGAAACACTATCTTCGATTGCTGCAAAATACGGAACAACGTATCAAGCACTTGCTTCGTTAAATGGACTAAGCAATCCGAATATGATCTATGCTGGACAAGTTCTAAAAGTGAGCGGAATAGCAAATGTTACTAGAACATACACTGTTCGATCAGGCGATAATTTATCATCAATCGCATCTAAGTTAGGCACAACGTATCAAGCGCTGGCACAGCGCAATGGATTATCAAATCCTAACTTGATTTATCCAGGTCAAGTACTATCATATTAAAAAAAGCCCCTCGATGAGGGGCGGTACATAGTTAATTCAATATTTTGTCTAAAAAATATGGTATAACTTTTCTAGTAGCTTTTATTTTTGTTTTATTTATATTGTTGTATCTTCCGTTATAGATCAATGGTACATCTGTTTCGCCATATTCTGTTGAAATATGAAGTTGATAATTAGGAATCCCTTCACTTTCTGTATAGGCAATTTTTAGTGCATCACCAGGCTCAATAGTTTTAGAGTAACCCATAGATTTATATATAAGTTCACTATCGTTTTTCATATCTTTAAATTTCATGATGTCAACTTTCATGGGCACGTTTGCAGGGGAAACTAGAACAATTTTTGTGGGACTTTCATCTAATGCTATTTCATCATAAATATTCTGAGGGAAATATTTTCCTTGCGTATCTATAGAGTAGAATTCTAGAGACACATCTTCATAGTATGTTTTATTTTTTAAAAAACCAAATATTACAAAAACGATAGCTACAATAGTTAAGATTAATTCTAAGATATCTTTGGGTGTGTATTCTTTACCTAAATACCAATGTAAAAAATTATTTACTGTTTTTATTAATTTATGTTGTTCCTCTGACATTCTTTCACCTTCCAATTCACAAATTTTATTTTATCATAACAAAATAAATTCGTAATTAGCCTATTAGAAAAATATATGCATGATGCGTGCAACGAATGATCCAGAAGGGAACACTAAAGGCGGAGCACAAGATTTTCATGACAAACGTTGGTATTTAAATATTCCGCAACGATAAAAAAAGCCCCTCGATGAGGGGTAGTACATAGCTAATTTTGTTTGTTTTTTTGCCGTTGCTTGGAAGCTTTTGCGACGGCGGCGTATATCTCAGCAGTATAACTTGCATATTTCTCTAGTTCTTCATGATGTCCATGGATAAAGATAATAATTTTTTTTAGTAAAGGTAAGATTTGTTTTAAATTGGAAATCATTATTTTTCCTCCAAATTTTTAATTGCTTTTTTTAATATACGTTTCATAGGAGAAAACATAGAAGCATTTTTTAAATCTTCTTTAATTAATTTTATAGCTAATTCTTTTTCATTAAGAGAAGGTTGATCTTCTAGAATACGATCAGCTCGTTCACTTAATGCAATAGCTTTTTCTGAAAATACTTTTTCTATGTCTGCTTTGTCATTAGAACTTAAAGGTACAGCTGCCTTGGACGCAGTAACCATAACTTCATTTGCAATAACTTTACTCTTTTGATGAATATCTTCTAACTCTAAATTTTCTTTTACCAACAAAATTCACCTCAATATTTTCTATGAATAAATTTGACGCATAGATTTTCTATATCTAAAATACTATAAATTTGAATATATTCCAATATTAGTTCATCAAAAAAAGTTTTAAGGATATAATGAATCATTACAATGATGAAGGTGCAGTGAATGATGTGCGGGATTCTGATATTTATTTGACGTTATAGTAACAATTTATTATTCATTTAAATAACTAATACTTTGATATTGTACAACTTTAATTTAGATGATATATTTATATTATAAATAAATTTTGATATATTTTTTACTCTCTGTAAAAGTATTATAAAGAGTATTTTTGAAAGAATGGATGGATTATATGAATAGAATTGCGCAGATAATTATTTCAGATGAATTTCAAGCTCCAAACGAAAATGAAGGGAATCGTGGGGTTCTTATTAACCCCTCATTAGGAATTGTAGTACCAGGTGTTCCTACATTATACAGCTTTTCAATAACCATATTACTAACTGGCTATAAGGGCATAGGTATCAACAAATTTACTGTAAAAATACTAGATCAATCAGAAAGCAATCCTAGTAAAAGATTGCTCTTTTATCAAGATATTACAAATGCTATTTCTGAAGAACAAATGACTAATTATAACACTAATCTTAATTTTGATATGAGAAATTTTAGATTCAGACATGAAGGCTTGCACAAGATTGAAGTGACACTAAACGATGAAGTAATATCGCAAGAATTTGCAGTTTGTGTTCAAAAGGAAATGTGATTGATGACTACCTTGACTAATATTACTAAGTTAGACTCTGATAAAAAAAATTCTGAGACTATTAGTCCTAAAATTTCTATTTTTGAAAATAGCAATGATAAAACAATGAATTATCATAAAACAAAACATACTGAAATAGGTAAATATATTGCAGTAGGACTAATCGTTTTGAGCTTTAATTGTTCTTCTAACAATAATTCAAAAGTAGTTTCAAATGATTATCTAAAAAAAGTTATTGTAAATGATTGTTATGGATTTACAAGTGCCAATCAAGTAGCCAAGATAACTCCTAAATCATTAGTGAACTCAAAATATTTAAATTTTGTTGTTGATAATGCCGAAGAATATAGGGATGTGAATTCTGAAATGATTACTGAAATAGAAAAAATTCAGCACATTGAAAATGGTTTATTCTATGCCGGAATGGCTATGGGACTATTCATATTAATAGCTCCCTTGTTTTCGAATATTTCATTTCAGCTGTCTATACCGGCTTCACTTTTTGGTTTTTCTACTTTAATTCCTAAGTTAAGAAGGTATGTAAATGGCTGAAGAAAAAGATATAAAAGAAGCAAAAGATACGCTGGTTAAGTATGGAATAGAACAAATAAAAAAATTTAAAAGTACAACTGTATTTGTTTTAATTATTCTATGTCTAGGTGGATATTTTCTTCTGAAGTTGTTAAATAATATTGAGGATGGCTTTTATAAAGATTTCTTAATAACCATTATTGTCTTATTTGTATTATATGTTATGTATAACTCGATACGATATGTTTTTAAAAGTGAAAAAGTTGTTATTGAAGATGAAAATAAAAAATAATCCTCAACCAATCATCCTTGGCTGAGGTTTTTTCATTTTTTCTGAAAAATCTAATCAAATAATAGACTAAAAAATAACCATGTGAGATAATGAACATAGAAAAAAAGCTTCAGATACCTCCTAACCCTAGAGTCTTTCCCCAAAAGATAAGTATCTGAAGCTTTTTCTTTTTATGACTTAGAAATAATAGCATAAAATAATATATTCTACAAAGAATAAGTACAACCTAGTTTTTTGCTATTAAATATGTAATAATAAAGATGCCACCGCAACGTAAAGAATGAAAAAAATAATTTATCTTTTCTCAGGTCCATTCTTTTTGTTTGCAGGAGTTGTGGTGGCTTGTACCCTTAGCTCAGTTGGCCAGAGCAGACGGCTCATAACCGTCCGGTCGTAGGTTCGAGTCCTACAGGGTACATTAACGTAGCCATTTGAATCGTTCTGTGTTAGAATTTTTTTGAAGAGTATTATACAAGCTAAAGCTTTTCTTCATTGCCACTCAAATGAGTGGCTTTTTTATGTATTCTTTTATGGATTAATGAAAGGATGTTTCACATAGTTATACTTCTGTATATTTGAAAAGTTTTACTTTGACTTTTAAAATAGAAAGACATTCGGGTTAAATTGTGAGATAATAATAAAGAAGAGTTTAAAGCGTTCCCCAAAAACCACTCCCCCATAAGTGCGTTACGCTTTAAACTCTTTTATATTTGAAGCCATTAAAAAGCATACCATATAACTGTAAAAAATAATGGGAAAAAGACTTATAATTGGAGTGATAGTTAATTAGTGACTTATTTTTGATTTTATAGCACTGATACTATAAAATATAGATATCATCATATTACACAATCTTAATACCAACTTAAAAAATATCTCCTTTCATAAGTATGGTGATAAAATCCGTTCCGGGCTACCTTTTTAGGTAGCCTACTTTAATCTTTATACCTTTCTGGATCAACGAAAGTATATTTTATATAGTCATAACGCCGATGATCGCTTCGTGCGTCTGGCACGTCAGTCACGACATCAAACAAAAAATATACGTCTTTCTTCATTCTCGTTTTCGCAGCAGGGATTTTAAAGTAGTTCTTATTAGAATAGTAGAGATTGATTAATAAGCTATCTTCGATTGCTAAAAAGAAAACTTCTGAATCCCACACCTTATAAAAATCTTTGATAAATCTATTCGAAGGGTCAAATTTAAACCATAATTGTGTTTTTCCTTCCATCAACATAATGTTCACCTCAAAAAGAGTATACGAACTAATGTTCTTTTTGTAAAGGTGGAATTTATTATACTAAATAAATAGGTGAACAAGTACTTGTGCCAATTATGTGCCAAAAAAAATCGAATTTAATAAAACACAAACAAAAAGGAATCCTATTATGATAACATTTCTTATAATAACAAACACAACAGAAGACGTGTAATAGTTAGTCAGGAACGTACAAATAACCCCTGTATCCTTTGTGATACAGGTTTTTTTATTTTAAAACAACGAAAATTAAATATTTTATAATTAAAAAAACTTCATTTTTTATTGATATAAGGGTATAATTTTTATTGAAGGAAGGTGATAAAAAAACATTTTCATTAAAACGGAAAGTAAAAAATAAAAATAAAAATGAAAGAGGGAGAAAAATTAAAAAAATGGATTCTTAGCGCTACATTGATTATTTTACTTAGGGCTTTCGCAGATGTAAGGGTAATAGAACAAAGTGGTTTTACTGGTAGGCGCGTAGCTTTTCCAATGCTATGAAGCTAGAGCCTTTCTAGTGGGCATAAGTATGTTTAACTTCTTATGTTAACCTGGACATATAATGTACAGGCGCACTACATAGAGAATCACGAAAGTGGGATAGTACTAAGTATAGTTGATACAAACAGCACTTCATAGCTAGAATAATTGGAAAGTCAGAAGTTTTTGTTCGATTTGAAATACCTAGTTAGTTTGAATACGTACATAAAGAATCTTCTTATTTAGCACTTAATAAAAAATATAAAAAACATTTAAAAGAGAAATCAAAGGTTTTCTCAATCTTTGATAAAAAAGGAGGAAGTAGAAAATGAAAAAAGCAAAATTGATACTTAGCACAATCGTCTTGACATCTTTAAGTAGTGGGTTTTTAGGGAGTGGGACGGTGGATGCCAGTGCATATAATAATAAAGTTGTTTCGCTTCGAGCTGCTAGTGACACAACGCTTACTGTGTCACACATACCTTATAATCCTATTCTATATTTTGAAATTTCAATGGAAAATTATAATCAATCTGACTCAACCCAACGTTGGGTAATGGAGTACAATGCAAATACCGGTGGTTATTATATCCGGGAGCAGATTCCGGGAAGTGTGTATCCTACACAATATATTTGGTGGAATAGCAGGGCAGGAAGCCTTTTGGACTTCTCGAGTAACAAAGAGAATGTAGGGATTCTGTGGAAGTTACATTCAGCCGGACAGAATTCGTTGGGAAATATATTTTTTATAGAAAATATGTCAAACGGGAACTATATGAGTTGGACCAGAGGAGGTCATACTGATCGGGCGTTGATGTCTTCTGCATTTGATTGGAATCGTGAGCAAAGATTCATTGTGCAAGTTGAAGGAGAAGTTTAAAAGATAAAATAGAAGTACACTAATACATTCAATCTTTTTGACTTATATCTAGAGAGTGGGGCAATAATCAGATTTTTTTCTGACTATTGTCCCACTCTCTTTTTTATATGTTTTTTTTTATTTTATTTGTGCTAACAAGATTTTGCTCAAGCCCAATCTCCATTACGGAAAATCGGTACTGTAGAACCGTCTTCGCGGATTCCATCGATATCCATCTTGTCAGATCCTACCATGAAATCTACGTGGGTTTGACTTCTATTCAAACCAGCTTCTGCTAATTCTTCGTCGGACATTTCTGTACCGCCTTTCACACTGAAGGCATAAGCAGACCCTAAGGCTAAATGGTTCGATGCGTTTTCATCAAATAATGTATTGAAGAAAATGATACCAGATTGAGAAATAGGGGAAGGGTCGGGAACAAGTGCCACTTCTCCTAGACGACGCGCACCTTCATCGGTATCAAGCAATTTTGCTAAGACATCTTCGCCTTGTTCGGCAGAAAAGTCAACTACTTTTCCATCTTTGAAAGTAAATTTCATACCAGAGATGATCGTACCAGCATAACTTAGCGGTTTTGTGCTTGAAATATACCCATCTACTCGATGACTGTCAGGTGCGGTGAACACTTCTTCTGTTGGCATATTTGCCATGAATTTTTCCCCTCGAGCATTGTAGCTTCCAGCACCTTCCCAAAGATGGTTTTTAGGCAATCCAATGATGATATCCGTACCAGGAGCAGTGTAGTGCAGGGCAGAAAATTGTTCTTGATTCAATTCTTCTGCTTTTTTTGCTAATTTCTCATCGTGTTTTTTCCATGCTAAAACAGGGTCTTCTTCGTAGACACGAGTTGTTTTGAAAATTTGATCCCATAATGCATCAACTTGTTCTTCTTCTGGCAGATCTGGAAAAACTTTTGCTGCCCATTGTTTACCAGCAGCAGCTACAACAGTCCAACTGACTTTATTTGCCTGAGTTGCCTTGCGCAAATTCATTAGTGCTTTACCGGCAGCTGCTTGATAAGATGCTACTCGTTGGCTGTCTACACCGGCAAACGCATCAGGGTCGGCAGAAACGACACTGATCCTGCTTGCTCCTTTTTCAAGCCATTCATCCGCTTGATCGATTTTAGATTGTGGTACATTCTCAATACGATCTGTTGCTGCATGTAAAAGAAATTCTCTTTGAATCTGATCATCCGTCCATTGAACGATGACTTCAGCAGCTCCTAATTTGTAAGCTTCTTGTGTGATCAAGCGAGCAAGGGGTGCTTGGTCCACACTGATCTGTAAAACGACTGTGTGACCTTTTTCTGTGGCCACGCCAGTTTCTGCAATTAAGCGTGCATATTTTTTTAGAAGTTCATTAAAATCGGATAACATAATAAAAATTCCTCCTCACCATTTTTTCTGGTAACTATTAGCATGATACCATTTAATCATGATTCAAACAATGTAGCTTTAAATAAAAAAAGGAGGTTATTTTTTTATGGTTGCGTTTCACATTCTATGACACGACTTGCTATTTTAGCTTGTGAAGAAAATCAAAAACTAATTTTGCATATCAAAAAAAACATGTTACAATAAAATTAATCAATGGTGGAAGCGTTATAAAAAAATTGAGGAGATTAAAAAAATATGGCAAGAAAAAAGACGATTACTAAAGAACAGATTTTGGCAGCTGCTTATGAAGTAGCTGCCACCGAGGGATTTACAAGATTTACTGCGAGAAACATCGCGAACAAAATGAATTGTTCCACGCAGCCGATCTATCTTGAGTTCAAGAATATGGATGATTTGAGACAAGTACTTTTTGAACAAATCTATGATTATTTGCAATATGAAGTGTTTCCAGTTGAGCATACAGGGAATACGATTATCGATCTTGCTTTTAATTATATCCATTTTGCAAGAAGAGAGAAGAAGTTGTATCGTTCACTGTACTTAGAAGAATATGGTGGAGGAAAAGAGATGCAAAATTTCTCTTATACTTACTTTGTGAATACAGTGAAACGGGACCCAACCTATGCGGATCTTTCAGAAGAGCAGATCGAATCCTTGCATAACGGTACATGGATCATAGCTACCGGGATTGCAGCTTTGATGTCTTCAAGCATTATCCATCCAACTGATGGGCAGATTGAAAAAATGATTCAAGACAGCATTGATGCAATCTTGAATCTCAAAGAACCAATCGAAATCGATTGAATATACTCAAGAGTTTCACAAATCAGTAGATAACAAGAGATGTGTCAACATAAGGAAAATTTCGTTTTTCTTACAGCGTATACATTTTTAACTCCCGAAGAACTCTTCCATAAATACAATAAAAGAGCCGTCTAGATTGATTCAATCTGGACGGCTCTTTTATATCTCAAGCATATTAAAGTTTTGCGACTAATTCTTTAGCGAAAGCTTCTAGATTCTCGATATCTTCTTCCTCAGCATTTAAGTCTACTTTTACATTTTCTGCGCCTTTTGATGCGCCTGTTTTTCCAAAAGCAGCATCGAAGTCATCCACTGATTTACAGAATTCATCGTAAAAAGTATCACCAGATCCGCAGACGCCGTAGATTTTTCCTGATAGATCCAACTCTTGCAAGTCTTCATAAAAATCTACAATCTCATCAGGAAGATCGCCATCATCGTATGTATAAGTAGCTACGACGCAAATATCTGCCTCCTCGAATTCATCTGCATCTACTTGGGTACATTCGTTGATTTCGACTTCGATATCCATATTTTCAAATGCTTCTGCAACAATATCGGCGATTTCTTCAGTATTTCCTGTCATGCTAGCATATACGATTTTTGCTAAAGCCATGATGTGCCTCCTTGTTTAAAATTATTTAACAATTATGAATTATACCAAAACATCGTTGAAAAGAAAATAAAACCTAGAGACACATGGGAAATGTCATTTGGCTAAATGTATGCCGCTATGTTAAAATGAGAGAGATTTGTAAAAAGGAGACGAAAATATGATTACTTTAAAATCAGCACGTGAAATTGAAATGATGGCAGAATCTGGCGCTTTATTGGCAGATGTACATAAAAATCTGCGTGATTTTATCAAACCAGGCATAACAAGTTGGGATATTGAGGTATTTGTCAGAAACTATATCGAGAGTCATGGAGGAATCGCTGCGCAAATTGGCTTCGAAGGGTATGAATATGCGACTTGTATCAGTATCAATGACGAAATTTGTCATGGATTTCCTCGGAAAAAACCTTTGAAAAGCGGCGATTTGGTAAAAGTCGATATGTGTATCGATTTGAAAGGCGGCATTTCCGATTCTTGTTGGGCTTATGTAGTGGGAGAATCTACACCTGAGATCGACCGATTGATGGAAGTAACGAAGAAAGCATTGTACATCGGTATTGAGCAAGCACAAGTAGGAAATCGAATCGGCGACATCGGTCATGCGATCCAAACGTATGTAGAAGGTGAAAATCTAGCAATCGTCCGTGATTTTATTGGTCATGGCGTTGGTCCTACGATCCATGAAGAACCAGCCGTTCCTCATTACGGAGAAGCTGGAAAAGGTTTGCGATTGAAAGAAGGTATGGTCATCACGATCGAGCCTATGGTCAATACCGGAACTTGGAAAATGAAAATGGATCCTAATGGCTGGACTGCTTATACAAGAGACGGCGGACTATCTTGCCAATATGAACATACATTGGCTATTACTAAAGATGGCCCTAGAATCTTGACATCACAAGGAGAAGAAGGTACCTATTGATCCAGCCAATCAATAGGTACGGGAGAGGTACATGAAAGTTTGGAACAAAATAAAACAAAATGAAAATCTGATGCGCTTTATCGAGACGACTCAAAAGCGCATTACTGATTCAGAAATGAGTACGACCTCGGTTGTCGTTGCTTATTATTTACTCTTGTCTTTATTTCCATTGATTATTGCTTTTGGTAATATTTTGCCGTTTCTCCACATCGATCAAGAGACTGTACTGACCTATTTACGAGAAGTGATTCCTGAGACCGTTTACCAGTTTATTGGTCCTGCAATCAAGGACCTTTTGACACAAAGTTCAGGCGGTTTGTTATCCGTTTCTGCTTTGGCGGCCTTGTGGTCTGCCAGTCAAAGTATCAACGCTTTACAAATTGCGATGAATAAAGCGTATGGCGTAGAAAATAGAAAAAATTTTTTGATCGTTCGCTTCTTCTCGCTGATCGTAATCGTCTTGTTCATGATTGCCATTAGTGGAGTAACTATCGTTCTTGGTTTAGGACAGCTGATTTTAGATGCGATTCAACCGATTGTACAAATACCTGTGAACTTTATTGATCAGTTCCAAACGTTGAAATGGCCAATCACATTGGTGGCTTTATTTGTCATCATGTTCTTGATTTATTTAATTGTCCCTAATGCTCAATTGAAGTTGAAGACGATTATTCCAGGTACGATCTTCGCTACTGTCGGCTGGATGCTGTTATCACAAGTGTTTAGTATCTATGCCAGATATTTTGCAACGAGGATCAGCGGTTATCAGATCATAGGAAGTTTTATTGTCCTCATGCTTTGGCTTAATTTTGCTGCTACGATCATCATTTTGGGCGGAATCATCAATGCAGTTGTTCAAGAATACGTGACGGGACATCAAATCAAAAAACGTCGAGATCCAAGCCGAAAATGGTTCAATAAATTGAAAGCTAAATTTTCTCATAAAAAAAAGTAGAAACAAGAGTTCTTATTGTAAATTTATATCAGTAATTTATAATAATTGTGACTCTTAATTAAAGTAGGTGCCCATATGCTTGTTTCTTTTAGTATGGTTATAAGATTTTTTCTGACAATTTTATTATCACTGATATTAACACCTGTATTTAAAATCATTTCAGTACAAACGGGTATGGTCGACAAACCAAATGAAAGAAGGATAAACAAAGTTCCAATGCCTTCCGCAGGCGGACTGCCCATTTTTATTTCATTTGTTATATCGACTTTATTCTTATTCCGTAAAATCATTCCACAATCGTATATTGTGCCCATCTTGCTCGCTTCTTTGGTGATCATCGTTACAGGAGTACTCGATGACAAATTTGAGCTGACGCCTAAACAAAAGAGTGTAGGGATCTTGCTTGCCTCTCTTATTATTTATTTTGTAGCAGATATACGTATTGATTCCTTTACGCTTCCTTTTATTGGCTATATCCAATTAGGATGGCTTAGTTTCCCTGTAACGATTTTTTGGATCTTCGGTATCACGAACGCAATCAATCTGATTGACGGTTTAGATGGGCTAGCGGCAGGGATTTCATTGATTGGTTTAATCACGATAGGAATCATTGGGTATTTTTTCCTTCATGCTTCCACAGTGTACATCCCGGTCGTTATTTTCTGTCTTGTAGCAAGCATTATCGGATTTTTCCCGTACAATTTTTATCCGGCAAAGATTTATTTAGGCGATACAGGAGCGTTATTCTTAGGGTTCATGATGGCCGTCCTTTCACTACAAGGGCTGAAGAACGTAACTTTTGTTTCGTCAATTTCTCTACTGATCGTCATGGGCGTTCCGGTAACAGATACGTTTTTTGCTATCATTAGAAGAAAAGCAAACCGTGTTTCTTTTTCTACAGCAGATAAAAAACATCTTCATCACCGACTAATCAGTTTAGGATTTACTCATAAAGGTGCCGTCCTGACGATTTATGCGATGGCTTTGATGTTTTCTTTCACAGCTATGGTCATGAATTATACTGGAAGAATCGGAACGATTGTATTGATTATTGCTATGCTATTTGCTGCAATTTTATTATTTGAATTGATTGGTCTGATTAACGAGAAACATCAGTTCATTTTAAAAACATTGCGATTTTTAGGGAATAAAGAGTATCGTACGCAAGTAAAACAGAAATATTTGAAGAAATGGAACCGTCATATAGATGAATAACAAATTAAACCAGCCAATTCTTATTAGTATTGTAACGGCGAACAGTGATAAGATTTTTCGGACACTAGATAATTTTATTTCAACTGTAAAAGATGAAACAGCGATAAAAATTCGGATTTTTGACAACAACTCCCTTCCGGAATATAAAAGCAGACTAAAAGAATATGTGACATATCCGTATATCGAAATCTATTTTCATGATGAAAATTCCGGATTTGGTTATGGACATAATCACAATCTGCTGAACAGCGATTGCCACTATGGCATTATTTGTAATCCAGATATTTTAGTGGATGAAGAAACAGTTACAGCATTGGTGTTGTTACTGAAAGAACATCCCGAATGCGCGATGTTAGCACCTAAGATTCTTAATGAAGATGGGACCACTCAGCACCTCATCCGTGAGCGGCTGGCTGTTTTTGATTATGTTTTGCGCTTTGTGCCTTTCAAATGGGTCAAAAAAAGGTTTGATAAACGGCTGGCTGTCTTTGAATGCCGTGGCTTGCCCACTGATGTTGATAGTTATGTGCGAATGATCTCGGGCAGTTTTATGGTAGCTGATATTGATAAATTTAAAGAGATAAGGGGATTTGATGAGCGTTTCTTCATGTACTTTGAAGATAATGACTTGTGTTTGAGTTTTGAAAAAGCAGGTTACAAATTATTGTACACACCCTTTTATGCAGTCGTCCATTTTTATGGAAAGGGTGCACATCAAAATGCAAAACTTTTTCGTGTGTTTTTGACTTCTATGATGAAATTTTTCAATAAGTGGGGGTGGCGTTTTTTCTGATGAAACCAGAAATAGTAGTAGTAGTCGTGCTCTATCAGCAACTATTCAGCCAATCTCCAACTTATGGACCATTAAGCAAAGCACTTAGCGAAAAGCATATTCAGCTTATTATTTACGATAATAGTCCTCAAAGACAGCAAAATGAGCTGTTTGAAAAAGAAAACACCATTTACTATCATGATCCGCAAAACCCTGGATTAGCGGCGGCTTATAATTATGCGTTGTCTCAAGCAAATGAAAGAACACGTTGTATCGTTACATTGGATCAGGATACGAGGCTAGTCGACGACTATTTTGAAATCTTGCGTAAAGTAGCTTTTACAGATGAATGTGTTGCTGCAGTTCCGATGATTTTTTCTGGGGGACGGCAAGTTTCTCCCGTCTATTCGAATCATTATATCAATCGTACAGCACATGCAGTAGAAGTAGACGGTACGACAGCTGAAAGAATCATGGCAATCAATTCAGGTGTGGCATGGTCTGTCAAATTTCTAAAAAAGATTGGCGGGTTTAATCCTGCTTTTTCTTTAGATTTTTTGGACCATTGGCTGTTTTGGAAAGTGAATCAGTTGGAAAAAACGGTGGAGATACTACCAGTACGACTGGAACATGATCTTTCGGTATTAGACTATGAAAAAGTTTCAAGCAATAGATACCGTTCTATTTTACAAGCAGAAAATCGATTTTATCATGAATATGATCAAAGACATTTATCCAGTCACCGACAACAATTATTGTTAAGAACAGTTAAACAGTTTTTGACCGTCAAAAACCGGCATATCTGGCGGATGACTTTGCGCTCATATGTTAAGAATTGGAAGGTGTGAATTCGTGCGTTCGGTTTGTATAGCTACCTTTAATGGGGGCAGATATTTAAGAGAGCAGTTGGATAGTATTTTATCTCAGCTTTCAGCAGAAGATGAAGTGATCATTTCTGATGATGGGTCAGTAGATGATACATGGGATATATTGACTGAATACGCAGAAAAAGATAGACGGATAAAGCTTTTTTCAGGACCTCGTCAAGGGTTGATCGCTAATTTTGGCTATGCGATCCAGCAGACGAAAGGAGAGCTAATCTTTTTGGCAGATCAAGATGATGTTTGGTTAGAGACAAAAGTGAAAAAAATCACTGACTATTTTGAACAGCATCCGGATCAATTAGTAGTTGTTTCAGATTTGATCATTGTGAACAGTAAGCTGCAAGAGATCCATGCTTCCTATTTTTCATTCCGAAATTCCAAAGAAGGATGGGTCAATAATGTGATACGAAGTCATTATATTGGTGCAGGTATGGCTTTTCGCTCTTCGTTGAAATCCGATATTTTGCCGATTCCGTCAGAAGTGCCTATGCATGACATGTGGATCGGTTTGTTGGGAGGAAGGAAGACTGGGTTTCTGAGAGAACCTTTGACACTGTATCGAAGACATGATTTAAATGCGAGTGAGATTGAAACGCATTCTAAATTACGCCAAAAAATTTCCTGGCGTGTTCATCTGATTACGGCGTTGATCAAACGAAAATGGTTTAAACGTTGATAAAAGATGTTTAAATCCTTAATATTTCCATGACAAATATAACGATTGATGAGATAATAGCAAAGTGAAATTTGAAATCAAAAAGGAGAGCATATATCCATGAAGGGAATCATTCTTGCTGGGGGCAGCGGAACACGTCTGTACCCTTTAACAAAGGCAACATCGAAACAATTGATGCCGATTTATGACAAACCAATGATTTATTATCCAATGTCTACTCTGATGTTGGCGGGAATCAAAGAAATTCTGATTATTTCAACGCCACAAGATACACCACGTTTCAAGGAATTATTTGGAAACGGAAATGATTTAGGACTGCAGATCGAATATGCAGTACAAGAAAGTCCAGATGGATTGGCACAAGCGTTTATCATTGGAGAAGAATTTATTGGAGATGATAGTGTCTGCTTGGTATTAGGGGACAATATTTACTATGGTGGCGGTCTGTCTAAAATGTTGCAACGAGCAGCTTCAAAAGATGCAGGCGCGACAGTATTTGGCTATCATGTCAATGATCCAGAACGCTTTGGTGTAGTAGAATTTGATGAGAATATGCAAGCTTTGTCGATTGAAGAAAAGCCTGCTCAGCCAAAATCAAATTACGCAGTAACTGGCCTTTATTTTTATGACAATGAGGTGATTTCTATTGCTAAAGGAATCAAACCGTCAGAACGTGGAGAACTAGAAATCACAGATGTCAATAAAGCATATTTGGATAAAGGAAAATTATCTGTAGAACTTATGGGACGCGGATTTGCTTGGCTTGATACAGGAACACATGAATCATTGCTTGAAGCATCTACCTTTATCGAAACGATTGAAAAACGTCAGAATTTAAAAGTGGCTTGTTTGGAAGAAATTGCTTACCGTATGGGCTACATTGATAAAGAACAACTGCTAGCCCTTGCACAGCCTTTGAAAAAAAATCAATACGGTCAATATTTATTGAATTTGGCCGCTGAATAAGGAGTTCCTACAGATGAAAGTAACAGATACAAAATTAACAGATGTAAAAATCGTGGAAATGGATGTCTTTGGCGACCATCGCGGTTTTTTTACAGAAAGCTATTCAAAAGCAAAATTTGCAGAACATGGATTAGATTATGACTTTGTTCAAGACAATCATTCGTTATCTGCTGAAGCTGGTGTTCTTCGCGGGCTTCATTTCCAAAAAGGAGAAGCTGCACAGATAAAATTGATTCGTGTGGTTACTGGAGCAGTTTTAGACGTAGTAGTGGACATCCGCAAAGGCAGCCCGACTTATGGTCAATGGGACGGATTTATCTTATCTGAACATAATCATCGTCAGTTGCTTGTACCTAAAGGATATGCACATGGATTCGTTACTTTGACACCAAACGTGAACTTCCTTTACAAGTGTGATAATTACTATAATGCAGAAGCAGATGGAGGCATCGCATTTGATGATCCAGATTTAGCGATTGATTGGCCAATTGATCCATCAAGAGCGATTATGTCGGAAAAAGATCACCGTCATCCGACATTAAAAGAATTTGAAGCAGAAAATCCATTTGTTTACGGAGAAATCTAAGAATTAAGGAGAAATTTTCTTATGAAAAACATCATTGTTACCGGAGGTGCCGGATTCATCGGCTCTAATTTCGTTCATTACGTGGTAAACAATCATCCAGAAGTGCATGTCACTGTTTTGGATAAACTGACTTATGCAGGAAACAAAGAGAACTTGGCTGGACTTCCTAGCGATCGCGTAGAATTGGTCGTAGGAGATGTTGCAGATGCAGAATTAGTGGACCGTCTAGTAAAAGAAGCGGACACAGTTGTTCATTACGCGGCAGAATCCCATAACGATAATTCATTAAAAGATCCTTTCCCATTTGTACAAACGAATATCATTGGTACGTATACACTTTTAGAAGCTTGCCGCAAGTATGATGTACGCTATCATCACGTATCTACTGACGAGGTTTACGGCGATCTTCCATTACGTGAAGACCTACCGGGACATGGAGAAGGCGAAGGAGAAAAATTCACTGCCGAAACACCATATAATCCTTCAAGCCCATATTCTTCTACAAAAGCTGGTTCAGATCTGTTAGTAAAAGCATGGGTACGCTCTTTTGGCTTACGTGCAACTATTTCAAATTGTTCAAACAACTATGGTCCTTACCAGCATATTGAAAAATTTATACCTCGCCAAGTAACGAATATTTTAAGCGGTATTCGTCCAAAATTATATGGTGAAGGGAAAAATGTTCGTGACTGGATCCATACAAATGATCATTCTTCAGCAGTGTGGTTGATTTTGACAAAAGGCAGAATTGGCGAAACCTATCTGATCGGTGCGGACGGCGAAGAAGATAATAAGACTGTGATGGAATTGATCTTAGAAATGATGGGTCAACCAAAAGACGCATACGACCATGTAAACGACCGTGCAGGGCACGATTTGCGTTATGCAATCGATTCTACAAAATTGCGAGAAGAGCTAGGTTGGCAGCCTGAGTTTACGAACTTCCGTGATGGGTTGGCTGACACGATCAAATGGTACGAAGAACATGAAGACTGGTGGAAAAAAGAAAAAGAGGCCGTTGAAGCAGCATATGCCAAAAATGGACAATAATACAGAGAAAATTTCACTGTATTAATGGAAAAACACATGTGAGGCAGGCGCTCGCCTGTCTCTTTTTTAAAATAAAAATCAAGGAGCGGATAACCATATGTTTTTATTAACTGGAGGAAATGGACAATTAGGTACAGAATTGCGCCATTTATTAGATGAAAAAAATCTGCCATATGTTTCAACAGATGCAAAAGACTTGGATATCACAGATGCTGAGAAAACAATGGCTTATATTACAGAATTAAAACCGGATGTTATTTTCCATTGCGCAGCTTACACAGCAGTAGATAAAGCAGAAGAAGAAGCAAAAGAATTAGATGAGAAAATCAATGTCGATGGCACAAGAAATGTAGCGCTTGCAGCAAAAGCTGTGAATGCTCAATTCGTCTATATCAGCACAGACTATGTCTTCGATGGAAAAAACAAAAATGTAGAGTACGAAGTAGATGACCAAACGAATCCACTAAATGAATATGGTCGTACGAAATTATTAGGTGAAAAAGCAGTAGAAGAGATTTTAGAAGACTATTATATCATACGAACTTCTTGGGTTTTCGGGATTTATGGACACAATTTCGTCTTCACGATGCAACGCCTAGCGGAAACCCGCGACAAACTGACTGTAGTAAATGACCAGTTCGGGCGACCAACTTGGACACGTACTTTGGCAGAATTTATGGTATATGTTATCGAAGAAAAAGCACCATTCGGTATTTATCATTTGTCGAACGAAAATAGCTGTTCTTGGTATGAATTTGCCAAAGAAATATTGAAAGATACAGATGTGGAAGTAGCGCCTGTTACATCGGAAGAATTTCCACAAAAAGCAACACGTCCGCAGTATTCAGTCATGAGCCTGAAAAAGACAGAAGCGTTAGGATTTGCCATACCAACTTGGCAAGAAGCACTTGCGCAAATGCTGGAAGCTGCCAAAAAAATGAATAAGTAATTTCCTTTTTATCAAATAGAATTTGGAGCATGATATGGAAAAACAAACAAGAAGTGCACGACGAAAAGAAAAACCAAAAGCGAATCAGGCGGATTCGAATTTGGTGCTTGACCTGTTTCTAAAACTCCGATACCTTATTGGTGTTTTAGTCATCGTGGTCATTGTTACTTTTAATTTAAACGGAAGTTCACTTGGTGTTTGGGATAAATATGTGTCGCAAAGAGACGATGGGAAAAAAACTGATGTGATTTTTGGACAGAATCGGGAAGTGCGGTCAGATGAATGGCTGGTGCAGACACCTTTTTACCTCTCACAAGCTGAAGAGGACTTTCCGTTGGTGAACGAAGATTATTCATTGAACGGACAAAACATGATCATTGCGTATAATTCTCCTGTAAAGGATATTACGGTTATCGGAAAACCATTCAACTGGGGATTCTTTTTTCTCGGAAGAGATCGAGGCCTTTCCTTTTATTGGGCGATGAAATTAGTCGTCATGGTCTTGCTTGGATTCGAAGTACTGATGATATTAACGAAGAGAAAAAAAGCATTATCGCTGATTGGCGCATTTGCGCTGACATTTTCTCCCGCAGTCCAGTGGTGGTTCATGCAGCATGTGGGCGATTTGATTTTCTTTACTTTGGGATTGATGACTGCTTTTTATCATTATTTCTACAATCATGATAAAAAATGGCTGCGAACGTTGATGATGCTTTTGGTGGTTATTTTCGGTATTGGGTTTATTTTAGTGATTTACCCAGCCCATCAAGTGATGCTGGCGTACTTGCTGATTTTTTATTTTGTTGGCCTGCTTATTTACTACAGCAAGAAAATTTCTTGGGATCTGTTGGATGTAGTGTTGATTGGAGGGGCAGTTTTATTTATTGGCGGAGTCATGGTTCATTTCTGGCTGACGTCAAAAGACGCATTGTTAGCTTCTTTGAATACCTTATATCCAGGAAAACGAGTCAGTACCGGTGGAAAGTGGACGATTGGCGAATTTTTTTCTTTCCTGACAAACTGGAAAATTCCTTTTGAAGACATCAACTATTCGAATAACTCTGAAGTGGCTTTGTTCTATCACTTCTTTCCAACTGTATTCCTAGCCAGTCCATTTGTGTTATTTGGCAAAAAAGATAGTGAACAAAAGTTATTGGGACGTATTTTGATGATTTTTTGTCTGTTTTCTATCTTTTGGATTACCGTTGGATTGCCAAAATGGCTAGCAGAAATTACTCTGCTGTCTTATGTTCCTCCTTTAAGAGCCATCCTTACTTTTAGTTTTGCGGCTTGCCTATTATCAATTTGGTTCATCGCTTATATTTGGAGAGAAGATGTTATTCCTATTTGGTATAAATTCATTTTACTGGCAGTAAACGCATGGTCTTATTTCTATGCAATTACTCATTCGAAGATGGATAATTATTTTTCAGATTTCGAAACCATCGCAGTTGCTGTGTTGGGAACAGTGATTTTAGCTTTTGCATTATTTGGCTGGAGACGCTTGTTTTATCTTGCTTTTGCCGCCGTGATCATCGCATCTGGTTTCTTTGTCAATCCAGTCGTAGAAGGTACTGGAGCGATTTTTGAAAAAACACTGGCAAAAGAAATCCGAAAAATCGATCAACAAGACCCTGGCAAAGTCTGGTTGACTGAAGATGAACTGTATAATTTCACCCCAACTTTGGGTGTGAAATCTTTCAATACAGTCCGCTTTTATCCAGATATGGCTGCATGGAAGAAAATCGATCCAAAAGAAGAATATGAGAAGTATTATAATCGGTATGCTCACACAAGAGCTTTTATCGCTAAGGAAGATACAAAGTTCATTTTAGATCGTCCAGATATGTTCTCGGTCACGTTGAATTTTGAAGACGCAGAAAAGTTAGGGATCAACTATGTAATCAGTAAGCGACCGTTAACTGATTACAATCAGTTATATGAAGCTCAATTCACACAACTATATGGACCGGATAAAGATGGTTATATGATTTTTAAAGTAGAATATCCCGATTATCCAGTTGTACCACAAACACAAACTCAGGAAAATCAGCTAGTCTTACAGTAATGGGCTAGCTGAGAATAACCCTGAAGTATTATTAGAAAGGAGAGTGGAGATAATTCAAGCAATCGTACAAAAATTTGTCAACAAAATGAGTGCTGGTTTCTTGCTTTTGCTGCTGACGCTGGTCTTTTCTGTTTGGACAGCAGGATTAAGCTTCCCAGCCACTTTGTTTATATATAACAACAGTTCGCTACTTATCACTTTTAGTGTGGCTATTTTGCTCATTTTAAATGTTTATAAAGCAAAAGGCGTCGATTTTCTTTATTTAGGTGTTGCGCTTGCACTTTTCATTTTCTTTTCTTATTTTCGGGAATTAAGAAATGAGTCTTTATTTGGAGATTTACTGTTTCCTTTGATTATTTTATTTTGTTTAGTAATTAAATGGATTGAGTGGACAAAATGGGATCGCGGGATTTATCTGCTTGTCTTTACGGTCTTCCTCGGAATCACGTTATATCGTGTATTTACAGAGATCCAAGTACCAGAAGGACAAAGCATCTGGGCTCCAGGAAATTCGCTTTCTGATATTTGGATCAATACGAATACAATCGGAAGTTCTTTGATGACTCTTGCTTTATTGATCAGCGGATTTGCCAGTTCTTTTGAACGGTGGTATGTTCGTATCATCGGTGGGATAGCAGTCGTTGCAGCCTTTTTAGGTATTTGGGTCTGCCAATCAAGAGGCGCATTAGTTGCATTGATTGTTTTTGCGATATTGGATCTTTTACCTAAATCATTGATGCGTGTCATTCGTGCACCGTTTATTGCCTATACGGCTACGATTCTTTTGGCTTTGCCGATTTCTTATCTAGCCGCTGTTTCCGAAAAAGTCAATTTGTTTACCGGTCGAGAAGATATTTGGCATAAATTCTATCAGACGCTAGGAGAAAAATCTGAGCAAGTTTTACTAGGGATGAAAACATTCATCTTCCAACGAGGAAACCAATTTTTAGGAAACCACAATAGTTATAATTCTATTTTGAATATCTATGGGTTAATAGGGTTTGGAATTGCTGCTTTGCTGCTTATCCTTTTTATTGGTCGCTTAACGTTGAAAGCAGATTTGTCCAACGGGCAGATGACTTTTATCTGGGCCTTTTTTGCGGTGATGATGCAGTCATTTATGGAAGATACATTGACTTCATACCCATGGGTTCCGATTATTTATATCCTATTGGCTATGTCCGTTCATCGCTATGACGAAACGAAAGTTATGGAAGAATACTATGACATAGAAGAGCCATATGACGACATGAATGCTGGAGATCCAAGTTATGAGGAACAACCAGATAGCGCTTATTCTTCCAGGATCCAACGCCATCATTGATAGGCGCAAAATACGAGAGAGGCTGTGACAACCGTCGCAGCCTTTTTTGGTTTATTGCAATTGTCTAGCATCTTCTGTAAAATAGAAACGTTAGAGAAAATCTTGTATCATAGAAAATTAAGAAATAAATAAGAACGCAGCTCGGTACCAAAAATATGGTAAAATGGCACTTGACTGTAATTCACTGAAATCGCTTGGAGGAACACAAATGTTTAAAGATTTGTATTTATTTATGAAGGACATTTATCAGAACAGAAAATTACTGCTACAGTTTTCGATCAATGACTTCAAATCAAGATATGCAGGATCGTTTTTAGGGATCTTATGGGCGTTTATCAATCCGTTATTTACTGTATTGATTTATTGGCTGGTATTTGGCGTTGGATTGAAAGCACAAATGATCGATGCAAAATACCCATTTATCGTATATTTAGTTACCGGGATGATTCCTTGGTTCTTCTTCTCTGATGCCTTTGCATCAACTACGGTTGTTTTTCGGGAATATACTTATTTAGTAAAGAAAGTCGTATTCAATATTCGTATCTTGCCCACGACGAAAATCCTATCCAATTTGTACACCCATTTATTTTTCATTCTGATTGGCATAGCTGTTGCGCTTATAAATGGTATATATCCTTCAGCCATGTCTTTACAGCTGATTTACTATCTATTTTGCATGTGTGCTTTCTTGACAGGATTGACTTGGCTGACAGCATCCATCCAACCATTTTTACCAGACATCATGCAATTGATTACGATCGTCTTGCAGTTGATCATGTGGACGTTGCCGATATTATGGAGCCCGAACCAGTTTGACTCAGGTCTTGTAAGCATATTGAAATTAAATCCGCTGTACTATGTTGTTCAAGGCTATCGTGAGTCGTTTTTAAGTGAAGCTTGGTTCTGGGAGCATGGAACATATACTTTGTATTTCTGGGTGTTCACATTAGTAATGTTCGTAATCGGCTCTGCAGTGTTCCGTAGATTGAAACCACATTTTTCAGATGTGCTGTAAGGAGAATAGCTATGACAGAATATGCAATTAGACTAAAAGATATCACAAAATCTTATAATATGTACGCAAAACCGTCGGATCGATTTCGTGAAGCTCTTAATCCTTTTAAGAAATCCTATCATGATGTGTTTTATGCGTTGAAAAACGTGAATGTAGAAATAAAAAAAGGTGAGATGATCGGTTTCGTTGGAGAAAACGGATCCGGAAAATCTACGATGTTGAAAATCATTACAGGGGTACTGACACCAACATCCGGTACGATGGAAATCGAAGGGAAAATCTCTGCTTTGCTAGAACTAGGTTCAGGATTTAATCCTGAGTATTCTGGCTATGAAAATATCTATTTAAATGGGATGGTACTAGGCTTTTCAAGAGAAGAAGTCGATGAAATGGTCGATGATATCATTGAATTTGCTGACATCGGCGACCATATTTATCAACCTGTAAAAACTTATTCAAGTGGGATGTTCGTTCGTCTAGCTTTTGCTGTAGCAATCAATGTGAATCCTGATATTTTGATTGTAGATGAAGCATTGGCAGTAGGAGACCTTGAATTTCAACTAAAATGTATGGAAAAATTTACAGAAATCAAGAACTCGGGAAAGACGATTTTATTCGTTTCTCATGATATCAGTTCGATTCGCCGTTTTTGTGATCGTTCCTATTGGTTGAAAAACGGAGAAGTCGTCGAATATGGCGATACGATGGAAGTAACGACGAATTATGAAAACTTTTTAAAGAAAAAATCAGTTAAAACAGTGGATCGGAATAAAAACCAAGTAGAACGGTTCGCCGCTCCAGATATCGTCGACGTGACGAAAGCGGAATTGTTGGATAAAGACAAAAATCCGGTGGATATGCTGGAACAAGGAGAAAAACTATACGTTAAAGTAACTTATGAAGTAAAAGATGATACAATCAAAAATCCGGTTTTAGGAATTGCGCTACGAACAGTCGACAATTTTTATGTGTGCGGACTCAATACTCTACTAGATGGTATCAAGATTCCTTGGAAAAAAGGAGAGAATATCTTTTATCTGGAGTATGAAAAGTTAGGTTTGTTAGCTGGTGAATATTATTTTGACGTTGCGGTCTTTGAAGAAAATGCAACGGTTCCTTTGGTATATAAGACAAAGTACATGAATTTGTTTGTCAGCGGTTCTTATATCGGAGAAGGCATCGTGGTCTTAGACCATAAATGGGAAGAAGGGACTCATAGCAATGAAATATGATTTTGAAATGGACCTAGATGAACAAAGCAGTGTGGGAAAAATTGCCGCACAGATCAAACCAGGAAGTAAAGTTTTAGAGTTTGGTCCCGGAAACGGCCGATTAACGAAACATTTAATCGGTGCAAAACAATGTGAAGTGAGCATTGTTGAGTTAGATAAGGAATTGTTCGATTTTGTCAGCGAATTTGCTCAAGATGGATTTTATGGTGATATCGAAAGTTTTGAGTGGGCAAACTATTATGCTGGACAGACATTTGATTACGTCTTGTTTGCGGATGTTTTAGAACATTTGGTAGATCCTGGAAAAACATTGAAGAAAGTCAGAGAATTTTTGAATGAAGAAGGAGAGATCCTGATTACATTCCCTAACTTGGCGCATAATTCTGTCATGATCGATTTGTTCAATAACCAATTGCCGTGGGCTTCTTATGGTCTCCTAGATGAAACCCATAATTCTTTTTATACTCATGATGGCTTCCAAAAAGTTTTTGAAAAAGCGGGATTATTCATTAATATTGAAGATTATTTGTACTTAGCTGTAGGTGATACAGAATTAAAATCAACTTATGAAGAATTGCCGGAAGCTGTACGCTATGATTTCAAAATGCGACCATTTGGTGAAGTCTACCAATACTTTTTCTCATTGATGAAACATCCAGTAGCACAAAGTTCCATTGCACAGCCACAAAACTCTAATTATGTAAAAGTGTTAGAAGTAACCCAGCAAACGAAACAAGATGAAACAATCCAACAAATACCATTCAATAATTTCACAGGGGAAAATGAGACACTAAGTTTCCCCGTGTCAGAAGCAACAGAAAGAATGGTGTTTCGCTTCGCACAGCAACCTAGCTTTATCGAATTCAGCGCAGAAGCTGCTGGAGAAAAACTCACATTTATCGATTCGAATGCTGTAGTCAAAACAGTAAATGATTGTTATTTGTTTGATGGGAAAGAATTACCAGAGTTCGTTCTAACGGATATTTCTGGGAAAGAAGTGACGATCCATTGTCACTATCGCTTTATCGGGGAATTGACACCAACAATGAAAGAATTGTTGGAAACGATTCGTCCCATGGCTGAAGTCACAATGCAGCTTTCTGAGAAAAATGATGAATTAGAAAGAGAAAATCATCATCTTCTTGAGGAAAATACAAGACTAAATCATATGTTAAAAACAACCACAAATCGCTATTGCACATTGTTGGAGAGTGATGAATGGACAATCAAACATAGACTAGGACGACGTAAGAAAGAAACATCGAAAAAAATCCAAGAAAAAGAGCTTTCTATATGTATTGACGAGAAAATCTGGGATGCAGAAACAAAAATATTAAAAATCATCGGATGGGGAATCGCTAATTCGGATCGCCAGCCATTGTCCTATAAGTTATCAGCTGACCAATCGCCATTTTTCGAAGCAATTCCTGTTTCACGAGAAGAAGTCAATCAAGCAGAACAGCTCGCAAAAGGAACAGAAGCGGGATTTGAATTACGAATCCTTTGCGAGCAAGAACGTTCATTCTTAGTGGAAGCAGTGGCTCAAAATGGCCAATCATGGATCATTGAAATGTAAATAATGATTAACTTATAAAGATAAGGAGTAAACGAATCGTGCAAAAAAAAGAAATTGCCGTATTTATCGATCAAATCACTCGTGAACGGGCCACTGGCGATTTGCTTATTGTGGGCTGGGCAATTGATGAAGTGACCAAAGAAATCCCTACGATAAAGGTAGAAAAAGAAAATGTGATTGCTGAAGCAACACATGTCGTAAGATTGGATATCAATCATTTATATAATCTTGATGTTAAGACCCAAAGCGGTTTTAAGGTACGTTTATCAGGGAAAATGAGAGGAAAGGCAATCTTAGACTTCCAAACAGCGAGACATCAAAATGGCATAGCTGTGAAATTAAACGGTAAATACCCTTATGATGACGGCATTGAATCTTCATGGGAAAGAAAAAAAAGATTACTGAAAAAAGGGATAAATTATGCAAGGACTCATGGCGTAAAAAAAGCGATCCGCCGAGTCAAACTGGAATTAAAGCCAGGATCGATCGACTATGCAGAATGGATCAGTCGTCATGAGAAACCAGATCTGAAAGAGCAAAGGAAAGAAATACAAGTATTTGCGTACCGCCCATTGATTTCCATACTTATGCCTGTCTATAACGTTGAAATCAAATGGCTCGAAAAATGCATTGATTCGGTACTGGATCAAACATATGCTCATTGGGAACTATGTATCAGTGATGATGCTTCCACTGATCCAGCTATCCGAAAGTGTCTGGAATCCTATCAAGCAAAAGATGATAGAATCAAAGTCGTTTTCCGACAAGAAAATGGACACATCAGTCTGGCAACTAATTCTGCATTGGAAATGGCAGAAGGAGAGTTTATAGCACTCTTAGATAATGATGATGAATTACCGCCATTTGCATTATATGAAGTGGCAAAAGTGCTAAATGTACATCCAGAACTGGATTTGATCTACAGTGACGAAGATAAAATCGATGCAGACGGCAATCGCTTTGATCCGCACTTCAAAGCAGACTGGTCTCCTGATACATTGATGGGAAATAATTATATCTCTCACTTAGGCGTATATCGAACAAGCATTGTTAAAGAACTTGGCGGTTTCCGTAAAGGCTATGAAGGTTCTCAAGATTATGATTTGGTCCTTCGTGTGACAGAACAAATCCCTGCAGATCATATTTACCACATTGACCGAGTCTTGTATCATTGGCGGACGATCCCAGGATCAACTGCAAGTAATGGTGAAGCCAAAAGTTATATCTATGATTCCGGAGTGAAAGCACTGACAGATGCCCTGTCTAGAAGGAATATCAAAGGAAGCGTACGTCCTGGCAGAATTTCTGGATTTTATGAGATTACTTATGACGTCTTGCAAGAGGATTTGGTCAGTGTGATCATTCCAACGAAGAATGGCTATGAAGATCTAAAAACTTGTGTAGATTCGATCATCGAAAAAACATCTTATTCAAATTATGAAATCATTATTGCGGATAATGGAAGTACAGATCCAAAAATGCAAGAATTATTTGCAGAATACAAGCATCAGCTGAAAGACCGCTTTATCGTAGAATTGATTGACATTCCATTCAATTATTCTCGAATCAACAATTTAGCAGCAAAAAAAGCAAACGGCAAATACTTTTTATTCTTGAATAACGATACAGAAGTGATTGAGCCAGATTGGATGACGGCGATGGTTTCTTATGCACAGTTTGATCGAATCGGCTGTGTAGGAGCAAAATTGTTTTATCCAGATGATACGACGCAGCATGCAGGAGTATTATTAGGAATCGGTGGTGTTGCAGGGCATGCATTGAATAACTATGATCGAACACATTGTGGTTATTTCGGCCGATTAGTCATTGACGTCAATTACTTAGCAGTCACTGCAGCTTGTATGATGGTCAAGGCAGCTGACTTCAATGCTGTTAACGGGTTTGATGAAACATTAGAAGTAGCATTCAACGATGTTGACTTGTGCTTGAAAGTTTATGAACTGGGTCGTTACAATGTCTATGCACATCAAGCGGAATTGTACCATTTCGAATCTAAATCAAGAGGTTATGAAGATACACCAGAAAAACAAAGACGTTTTGCTGGGGAAATCAAAAAAATGCAAGATAAGTGGCCTTCTTATATTGCTCATGACCCATTTTATAACGATAATCTAACTAAAGAAGGAATCGGCGATTTTTCGTTGAGACCTGATTGATCAAAGAACTGTATTTTCATTTTTATTGATGAAAATACAGTTCTTTTAATTCAGAAATACACATACAAGCATACAATAGTTGCCTTTTCTAGTTTCTTTTAATTTCTTTTACAATTTGGTTATTCACTAGGTTTTTAAACTTTGCTATGGTAAGATGATAGAGGCATTATTTTATGGTTAGGAGTGTATATATGAATAAAAATGGGGAGTGGAATGCGGCACGCAGGATATTCATTATCATCATGGATGTACTTGTATTGAATGTGTCGATCTATCTTAGCTTTTTGCTGAAGTTCCAAGGAGAAGTCCCAGCAAGAAACTTAGAGACCTTTCAGCATTCAGCAATTTTTATTTCCATTATCTTTATTGCGTTGAATATTTTGTTAGGAGCTTATGTATTCTATAACCGAATGATCAGTGATATCGTCTTCATTACTGTTATTGGACAGGTGCTGATAGCATTGGGGATCATGGTGGTTACTTTTGCTGGACGTTGGTTTGCATTTCCGCGTGGCGTCATCGTGCTCTCGTTTATACTTGGCACGATATTACTTAGCGTTTATCGGATAGTCGTTTATAAACTATACTTAAGAGTCAGTCGTGATAAGAAAGTACTTATCGTAGGTTTGGAGAAAGATGTCGCACCAGCGATCCAAAACTTTCAATCTAAGAAAAACAACAAACATAAGGTTGAAGCAGTAGTGATCGACAATTATTATGAAAACACAAAAAAATTGATTGATGACATCGATATTGTCTACTTGGCTTCAAAAATCCCAGAAGATGAAAAAATCAATATTTATCAATTAGTGACAAAAAAAGAGAAGAAGCTGTTTTTAAATACAACTTTTGAAAATTTAACGATGATCAATCCGAACATCATGAATTTCGAAGATGAAAGTATCATTGAAGCTTCCGGTTTCAAAATTCAGCCGGAATATGAATTATTCAAACGTCTCTTTGATATCATCGTTTCGCTTATTTTATTGATCCTCGCTTCACCTTTTATGCTAATCACAGCGATTTTGGTAAAAACAACTTCACCTGGACCAATTATTTATAAACAAGTACGTATTACGAAAAATCAAAAGGAATTTTCAATCTATAAATTTCGTTCCATGAGTGCAACAGCTGAAGCAAAATCAGGACCAGTCTTGGCAAAAAGCAATGATGCACGTGTGACACCAGTAGGCAAATTTATCCGTGCAGTACGTTTTGACGAATTACCTCAAATCTTTAATGTATTGAAAGGCGATATGTCGATCGTCGGACCACGTCCAGAAAGACCATTTTTCGTTGATCAGTTCAATGAAGAAAATCCTTATTATTATTTAAGACACAATGTACGTGCAGGGATTACCGGATATGCACAAGTATACGGAAAATATGTATCAGATTATAATAGTAAACTACGTTTTGATTTGTTGTATATCAAAAAGTATTCCTTACTATTAGATTTAAAGATTTTACTTCAAACAATCAAAATCTTATTTGATAAGATGTCCTCACAAGGACTAGATGAAGATGAAAATATCAGTTCATTAGCAGAAATCGACTTTTCACAAGAGAAAATTTATCGCTAAGCTGGAGGAAAGAAATGAAATGAGCCATCCGATATTTAGTATAATTGTTCCAGTTTATAATGCCGAAGACACGATCGTTCATACTATAGAAGTTTTAAAAAATCTGGCATTTGAAGAATATGAAGTGATTTTGGTCAATGATGGGTCAACTGACAAAACAGAGCAGCTGATTCAGTCAGCTATCCAAGGAGATAGTCATTTTCAACTTTTTACAACTGAAAATCAAGGACCTGGACTTGCTCGAAATGAAGGCATCAAGCAATCTACAGGGAAATATGTATTATTTTTCGATGCAGACGATGAGCCAGTCAAAGAAATTTTGGCAGATTATCAGCAGTTATTTGAACAGTATCCTGAAGCAGATCTGCTTATCAGTTCTTTTATATTCCGCACGCTAAGCGGGGAAGAAATCATTTCGGAAAAGGACTATCTTGTTCCAGAATACCAATATACAAATCATGAACAGTTCGTGGATGATATGTATCATCTGATGAATCAGCAGTTGATGTATGTGGTTTGGAACAAATGTTACAAGAGGGAAATCTTGATGGAAAAACAGATTCTATTCAAAAATTACAGCAGTTGTGAAGACCGTATCTTCAATTTGAACTATTATGAACATTGTCAGCAAGTAATATTGAATCCAAGAATCGAGTATATCTATCATTTTGAAGGTGGAAAAGGGATAACCAACCAATATAAACCGAATAAATTTGAAACCTTTAAAGAATTTTATGAATTAGCAAATGTCGTGACAAGTGATAAAGACAAACCAGGTATGGCTTCTCTTCTTTTAAAAGGAACAACCTCTGTCATTTTTTCTATTTATGAGAATTCTGAGCGGACTGCTAAAGAAAAAAGAGAAGAAGCTATGCATATCTTGAATGATCCAGCCATCCAAGAAGCTAAAAAGGTTGCATTGACTGATTCCAGCGCGAAAAAAGTAACAAAATGGCTGTATAATTTGCCGGCTCCTCTATTATTATCTGCGGTGAAAGCCGGCAGCTTTGTGGAAGTGAAAATGCCAAGCATCATGGCATTGTTGAAGAGAGTTTATTAAAAAAGTCGGAATAAGGGGTTGTGACTGTCTTTTGTCACAACCCTTTTAAAAACAAAAAATAGCTGTTTATCTATCCTTTTTCAGTCAGTAAAGAAAGAACCACTTGCATAAGATTGAAAACCGCCTCTATTTATGAGAAAATAGGGAAGATTAATAAAAGAATGGTTGAGGCAACTATAATGTACAGTACAGATCCTGAATTAAAAAAAATTCAAAAAGTAAATCTCGAAATGGCACAATACTTTGTAGATTTTTGTAAAAGTCACGATTTGTTGTGTTATTTTTGTGGTGGCGGCGCAATCGGAGCAATTCGACATAAAGGTTTTATCCCATGGGATGATGATTTAGATTTTTTCATGCCTAGAAGGGATTATGATCGCTTAGCTGAATTATGGGAAACCGGCCCACAAAAAGATAAATTTGTTTTATTAAGACCAACTCTGACGAATCACGATCGGAACTCCTTTACAACTATCCGTAACGTCCAAACGACCTTTATCAAAACGTATCAGGAAGATTTAGATATCCCTCATGGTATCCAATTAGATATTTTTCCGTTAGATACTGCACCTGAAAAGCAAGCAGAACGGAAAAAGCAAAAGATATGGGCAATGATCTATGCGATTTATCGAAGTCAGCAAGTACCGCAAAACCATGGGAAAGCAATGGAATTAGCTGGAAAGTTATTGTTAAATAGCGTATCCGCAAAAACGAAGTATAAAATATGGAGATATGCTGAAAAGCAGATGACCAAATACAATGATAACCCGACGAATTTCGTTACAGAACTTTGTGTCGGTCCACGATATATGGGAAATGTTTATCCTGCAAAAGACTTTGAATCTGCTGTGTGGGTACCATTCGAAAATACAGAGATGCCAGTACCAATTGGCTATGATCATTATTTAAGTCAAGTTTTTGGCGACTATATGCAGCTTCCCCCTGAAAAAGATCAGGTTTCTCACCATGAAGCAGTTTATATTGACCCAGAACATTCATACAAAATGTACAAAGGAAAATATTATTTAACTAAAGGAGCAGAAAAAAAATGATTACAGCTATTATTATTGCCGGCGGTGTCGGTAAACGTATGGGACAAGATATCCCAAAACAGTTCATTACAATTGAAGGTAAACCTATTATTATCTATACGTTAGAATCATTTCAAAAACATCCACAGGTCGATCGGATTTTAGTCGTTTGTAAATCTGGCTGGGAAGAAACGATGTGGGCGTATATCAAAGAATTCAATATTAGCAAAGTCCAATGGGTCATCACAGGGGGATCAAAAGGACAAGAGTCAATCAATAATGGTGTCCAGTTTTTGAAAGATTACTCTGAAGACGATGATACGATCATCATCCATGATGGTATCCGTCCACTAGTAGACGAACTGGTATTGTCAGATGTAATCGTTAAATGTAAAGAATTTGGTAACGGTGTAACCTCTCTACCTTACAACGAACAAATTTTTATCAAGAAAACAGAAGAAACGACGGAACAGTATGTCGATCGTAACACATTGCGGCGTGTCTCAACTCCACAAGCTTACCAATACGGAAAACTACGGGCAGCATATGACCGAGCAGTGAAAGAAGACATTGGTATGACTGATTCTTCCTATACGAATACCATGATGGTAGATTTAGGAGAAACTTTATATTTTGCTGCTGGTTCTGATAAAAATATCAAATTGACAACAACAGATGATCTAGAATTGTTCAAAGCATATTTAAAAATGAAAGACTAGGAGAAAGATGATGACGTTGATTAAACAACCAATGTACCAAAAAGATTTGGCAAAAGTGATCAATCATACACCAAAAATAAAACAGCTACATGGCAAATCCGTTCTGATGATTGGCGCTTCGGGAATGATCGGCTCTTTTTTGATTGATACGTTGATGGCTGCTAATGAACAACTAGACATCAAAATCAAAGTATATGCTATGGGCAGAAACCGTCAGAAGCTTGAAAAAAGGTTTGCCAGTTATCTTGCCTTAGATACTTTCGAAATTGTTGAAGGTGACGTCACAGAACCCTTACCAAAAGAAATTCAAGCTGACTATTTGATACACGGTGCAAGTAACACACATCCTAAGGCTTACGCAACTGATCCAATCGGTACGATCATGACTAATCTTGCAGGTACAGAGCAAGTATTGAAACATGCAGTAGCAACCCAGCCTGAGAGAGTATTATTTTTATCAACAGTAGAAATCTATGGCGAAAATCGAGGCGATATAGAAAAATTCACAGAAGATTACTGCGGGTATATCGATTGTAATACACTGAGAGCAGGCTACCCTGAAGGAAAAAGAGTCAGTGAATCATTATGCCAAGCCTACATCGCAAAACACGACCTCGACATCGTGATTCCAAGGCTCTGCCGTACGTTTGGTCCGACAATGCTTTTATCTGATACGAAAGCATCCTCACAATTTATTTTAAATGCAGTCGAACAAAAGGATATTGTTTTAAAAAGTGAAGGAAATCAATATTTTTCGTATGTTTATGTTGGAGATGCTGTTTCTGCTATTCTTCATTTACTGCTTGAAGGAGAAAAAGGAGAGGCGTACAATGTTTCTTCAGAAAACTTTGATTTACGACTAAAAGAATTAGCACAACAGCTAGCTGATATCAGCGGCAAACAAGTAATTTTTGAATTGCCGGATGAGATTGAACAAAAAGGTTTTTCAAAAGCTAGTACAGCGATACTTGATAACAAGAAAATCAAAGAAAATGGTTGGTATCCAATATTTGAATTGAAAGAATCATTGATACACACAGTAGAATTAGTTAAAGGTGAGAAGCAAAATGTGTGAGATTAGTATTATCATGACGGTTTTTAATGTAGAAAAGTATTTAGCTAAAGCAATTGATTCTGTTTTGTTACAAACATTTGCTGACTTTGAGTTAATTCTTGTAGATGACGGATCCTCTGACCGTTCGGGGGAAATATGCGATGAATATCAACAAAGAGACAAGCGCATAAAAGTAATACATCAACCTAATAGTGGTGTCAGCTCAGCCAGAAATACAGGTTTAGAAAATGCACAAGGAAAATTTATCGGTTTTGTTGATAGTGATGATTATATTGAATCTGATATGTATGAATTTCTATATAATAACTTGATTGAAGAAAAAGCGGATTTATCTATCTGCGGAATCTACGATGTTTATGAAGGTAAAGAACCTCAGGCAAAGACACCTGGTCATTACGTATTAACAAAAAACGAAACTGTTAAAATGATATTGGAAGCAAAAGTGATATCTGTCCATCCGGTAAATAAATTATATAAAAAAGAATTATTTAATCATATAAGATATCCAATTGGAAAAATTACGGAAGATGGGGCAGTAATGTTCCATTTGTTAGAAAATGTAGAAAAAGTTGTCGTAGATATGACACCTAAATACTATTATTACCATAGAACGAATAGTATTACGACTTCTCCTTATTCCGAAAAAGATCTGAGTACAATAGAAGCTTGGGAAATGAATGAGAAGTATATTGCAACGAATTATCCTGAATATTCAGATATTGCACATACTAGAGTTTGTTGGGCATATTTCATTGTTTTAGATAAAATAATGATTAGCCATGCAGAGAAAAAAAGTACTGTTACGAAACAAATTGTTGATTTTTTAAGGAAAAACTATACTTTTATACTACGTAGTCCATATTTCACTAGAAACAGAAAAATAGCTGCAACTGTATTGCAGTTGAATGTGAGATTGTATAAGAAACTTGCAATTTTGGAAGATGAGAAATACAAAAGTAAAAATAGTTAGGTGAGTGTGTAAAAAATGGATTCTGTTAAGTTTCATAAATACTCAGAATATAGTAAAAAAGGGTTTATTTTAATATTTGGGATAGCACTGATTATTCGTATCATCAATTACTACAGTCTGATTCCCTCAAAATATGATACCTTGCTGTTTACACTGATTACGGTATGGGCAGCATTAATTACTGCAGTAGATATATTTACTAAGAATTTCAGCTTGAAAAAAGCAGATTACCTGCTTCTAGCTTTCATACTAGCCATACTATTATCCACATTTTTAAACGGTCCTTCCGGAATCGTCGATAATATCAAGTTAGTAATTTGGCAGTTTATTTATCTCTTTGTCGTTTTTCGTATAGGTAGGGAGGACCATTTCAAACAAATCATTCCTATGTTTGAAAAAATATTGCTTGCTTGTTGGAATCTCTTAGCTCTTATCTCTTTAGGAATGTTTGCGTTAAATTATTCCTACGTACAGGAGTTAGATAAATTCTATAATGGGTTTAGAGCAGGATTTGTCGAGAACCGTTTGTATGGTGTTTTTTCTGACCCTAATTTTGCCGGTGCAACTTCTGTAGCAGTTGTTTTTCTTGCTGTAAAGCTATTAATGACGAATAAAAACAAAATGGCAAAAATTTATAGCATAGTTACGATCCTTCTTCAATTTGCTTACATCATTTTATCTGGATCAAGAACAGCAGAGATTGCTTTGGTATTGTGTGCTTATTTTGCTATCTTCTTTATTGTCTATAACCGATTTGGGAAGACGATTGCTTCTAAATTGTTATTGGCAGTAATCTGTGGGGTTATTGGAACTGGAGCTGTTTTAGGAATTGCTGAAGCAGGGAAATATGCTGCCCCTAAATTGATCAATATAACAGCAAGATATGTTCCTAGAAAGTCTGAAAATCCAGATAAAGATCAGAATTCTATCAGTTTAAAACGGGATGATGTTGTAAATAAGGACGATGTGTCTAATAATCGTTTTGCTTTATGGAAAAGTTCGTTTGAGATTTTTCAAAGTAGTCCGCTTGTCGGGAGTTCACCTCGTAATTTGGTTAATTATGCTCAAAAAGAATTACCGAATACGTTCATTGCAACAAAAAAACAAACTTCCCATAATTTTATCTTCTATTTATTAGCAACAACAGGTCTGTTAGGGACTATACCGCTACTTGTATTTCTGGGAATTAAGATTTGGAATACATTGCGACAACTATTTATGCGTACTATAAAAGACTACGATTCGTATGTGTTAAATACCATGGCAGTACTTGCAATTTTGATTTCTGCTATGTTTTTAACAGAACTCGTTTTAGTAAATAAAATAGGAAGTTTTATTTTCTGGTTGTATTTAGGCGGAATTTCTGCATTTGAATACACTAAAGTAAAAGGTGAGTGAATAATGAAATGAAAAAACTAACGAATGAAGATATCCAGCGTATAAGCGTAGATATCTTAGTATATATTGACAAATTATGTAGAGAACACAATATTGATTATTCTATCTTTTACGGGAGTCTGATTGGTGTTGAACGACATAAGGGGTATATTCCGTGGGATGATGATTTAGACATCGTCTTAACAAGGCCCAACTATGAACGACTACTTGAGTTGCTCAAAAAACAAGAAGACTATCTTCTTTTAAGTCCGGAAAATACTGAGAATTATCGTTATGCGTTTGCCAAATTAGTTGATAAGCATACAAAAGCGGTAAGCAAGCAATATTATAATAGTGAGGATGAAAATCTTGGCGTTTATGTCGATATTTTCCCTATTGATGGGTTCCCAACAGATTTGAATGAACGTAAAAAATTTGGTGAACTTTGCGAATTATATCGAGCGAATATGGTTTTTTCTTTGAATCACTCTTATGCTATTTCACGTTCTTGGCTGAAAGCTAAAGCTAAAAGAATTTTATACTATCCAAAATATCGTAAATTACTTCGCCAAGGGGATTATAACTACTGGAAAAATAAATATGAATCTCTAGTAACAAAATATCCGTTTGAAGAAGCAGAATTCTGTGGATATATGGAATTCATCAACATCTATTGGGGTGTTTTTCCAACTGACTGGTTCAAAGAATATGAAGATGTAGAATTTGAAGGACATACTTTTATGGCTATTAAAGAAAGAGATAAATTCTTAACTCTTAGATATGATAACTATATGGAATTACCGCCTGAAGAAGAAAGAGTCACACATCATCCATACGATTTTTATTTTAAGGATTAAGAAGATGAATACGAGGTTTATATAATGAATGAAAAATTAACAACTTCTGTGGTAATGGCTACTTATAATGGTGAAAAGTACATCATAGAGCAATTAAAATCACTTCGTGACCAGACGAAATTAATTGATGAAGTTTTGATTTATGATGATGGCTCTCAAGACAAAACAGCAGATTTAATCCGGAAGTTTATTGAAAAAAATAAGTTGGACAACTGGATATTTAAAGTAAATGAGAAAAATCGCGGATGGCGAGATAACTTCATGGAACTTCTTTCTGCAGCTACCAAGGAAATTATATTTACTTGTGATCAAGATGATATATGGTTACCCGATAAAATCGAAAAAATGTGCGCACCATTTGAGAAAAATAAAAATATCTCAGTTTTGGTTTCTGATTATACAGAAATAATTGAAGAGACAGGTAGTTCTGCTAAATTAAGAAAACTTAAGACTATCGACGAAGATGGTGCATCAAAAGTAGTATTTCGCTCAGAAAATATTTTATTGAAAAGACCAGGGTGTGTATTTGCCGTAAAAAAAGAATTTGTTCCAAAAGTACAAGAATACTATACCATAGCCGAAAAATCAGCTCATGATTTAGCAATGTGGGGTGCAGCTTTGATTTTTGATCAATTATACTATTTGCCCATACCTACAATTAAATTTAGAAGACATGGGGATAGTTCATTTCAAAAAGAAGTATCTACTGCAAGAAAACAAAATGGAATCTATGATGGTAGGATTAATACATTAAAAAGATTCAATGTTCGTCTAGATTCAGCAAAAATGTTTATGAAGAAGCAGGAATCTATTGAAAATATAGAACAAAAAGAAATGATTATAGATAAGATGAAGAAAGAAAATCTAATGCGAATCAATATTTTAACAAAGAAAAAATTGAGTTCTGTTTTCGCAAATGCATTTCGCTATAAAAATAAATTTAATTATGCTGCTGATTTATACCACGTTTTAAAATTGAATAAAAGTAAGAGGTCATGAGTATGAATGAAAAAGCAAAATCAGTAGTAAAAAATTTATATTATACAGTAGCCGCAAATTTTGCTACATTAGGTATCTCAATCCTACTAAATTTATTCGTGCCAAAATTATTAGGAGTAACTGAGTATAGTTATTGGCAACTATATGTGTTTTATTCTTCGTACGTAGGCTTTTTGCATTTTGGATGGATTGACGGTATTTACTTAAAAATAGGCGGGGAAGAGTATAAAGATATCGATAAACGTTCATTAGGTTCGCAATTTTGGTATCTAACGATTTTTGAGTTCTTTGTTTCAATAGCTATAGTTGTTTGGGCTTATTTCTTTATGCCAAACAGTTCCCAATCACTCATTTTAATATTGACAGCTGTCGTTTCAGTGATTACGATTGTTAAAACTTTTATTCTGTATATTTTCCAATCGACGAATCGAATAAAAGAATATGCGCAGCTTTCTCGGAATGATCGATATCTTTATGTCTTATTTATTGCTATTTACTTTGCTTTAGGCGGCAGAGATTTTTATTGGCTGATTATTATGGATATTGCTTCTAAATTAATCGTGACGCTTTGGGGAATGACTCGAGTCAAAGATATGTTGCAAGTCAATATGATGGGTCTAAAAGAACTTGTCCCTGAAATTTTTGATAATATCAACATCGGTAGTAAGTTAATGTTAAGTAGTATTGCTAGCATGCTCATTATTGGAACTATTCGGTTCTTTGTTCAACAACGATGGTCAATCGAAACTTTCGGTAAACTGTCCTTTACGCTGAGTATTTCAAATATGTTCCTAACATTTGTTAATGCAGTAGGAATTGTTATGTTTCCATTACTAAGAAGGACAAATCAGCAAAGGCTGCCTGAATTATTTCGTGTTTTACGTGATCTATTTGTTCCATTAACATACGGTTTGCTGTTATTTTACGTTCCAGCAAAAATCGTTTTGACCATGTGGCTACCCGAATATAGGGAAAGTCTGAATTTTATGGGAATCTTGTTTCCGATCGTTATTTATGAAGGAAGAATGTCTTTACTTATTAATACGTATTTAAAGACTTTGCGTAAAGAAAAAACGATATTAATGGTCAACGTGATGACGCTATCCTTTTCGTTAGTGGCTTCATTAGTCATTATATTTGTGATAGGTAACTTGAATTTGGCAGTAGGCTTGATATTGTTGAGTTTAGCGTTTCGCTGTAATTTAGCAGAATATTTTCTTTGTCGTGGAATGAAATTACCTGTGGGATACAGACAGTTGGTAGAAACGATTCTAACGATTGCTTTTATTTTTAGTAACATCTGGTTTGGCGGTGACTTTATTAGTCTAGGTATCTATAGCTTGATCTATGTGATTTATTTGCTATATGTACATCGCAGCTTCCTTGCGAGCTTTGGCGAATTCCGCTTGTTATTAAAAGAACGTTAAGCTATATTGAAATACAAAATAATGCAGAGTAGGTTCGGCTAGAATTTACTCTGCTGTTTTTATATTTTTGAAGCGATTAATTTGAAGAATTCGGCTATCAGTCCATTTAGACTGTGTATTCTTTATATAGTTTTTCCTGGCTAAAAATGGTAAACTAACTGTATTAAGTATGAGAATGCATAATTGGAGTGAAACTTGTGGATACTATATTGATTACTGGCGGAGCTGGTTTTATCGGTTCAACGCTAGCAAATTATTTGGGAAAAGAAAACAAAATCGTAGTAGTCGACGATTTATCAATGGGAAAAAAAGAAAACTTGGATATGGAGAAACAAGTGACTTTCATTGAGGGGGATGTATCAGATTCTCAATTGATGGAAAGAATCATGAAAGAATATCAGTTTGCCTATATTTTTCATCTAGCTGCTGTAGCTAGTGTGGCAGATTCTGTAGAACGGCCTGTAGAAACACATCGTGTAAATTTTGACAGTGCGCTTTTATTGCTTGAGTTAGCACGGAAATATCAATCTAATTTAAAACGATTAGTATTTAGTTCATCAGCTGCAGTTTATGGTGATGAACCAACACTGCCAAAAAAAGAAGAATCAGTCATCCGTCCATTAACACCATATGCTATCGATAAATTTGCAGCAGAACAATATGTTTTGGATTACTGTCATTTATATGATGTTCCAACAAGTGCTGTCCGATTTTTTAACGTTTATGGCCCAAATCAAAATCCGAACTCTCCATATAGCGGAGTCATTTCGATTCTAGTGGATCGTTACAAAAAACAATTGGCAGGAGAAAAAGCGGAATTTACTTTATTTGGCGATGGGAGTCAGTCTAGAGACTTTGTTTATATAGAAGATGTTATACAAGCACTTTTACTTGTTGCCAAGGAAGAAAAAGCTTTAGGACAGCAATTCAATGTCGGTACAGGAAAAAGCACTACGCTACTTGAATTGATCCATTCAATTGATCAAATCTTAGGAACAGAGCTAGCGCTTAAATATGAAGCGGAGCGTTCAGGGGATATTCGTGATTCCTTAGCGGATATTTCAAAAATTCGTTCTTTAGGCTATCAGCCTAAATTTGATATATTGAGCGGAATGGAACGGTATTTAAAGTCAGAAATCAACTAAAACAAAAACCAGCAAGATGCTGGTTTTTTTGTTTCGACTTAGCTTTTTAAATTAACACCTTCCATCAGTTCATAAATCTGATTTCTTAAATCAGTGGCCGGCAATTTGATGTTTTTATCTGATTGGATATTACTTTCCATAACGATGGCATCTTTAGTGTCTTTTTTCATCGCCACTACTGCATGGAATCGATTGATATTCCCCTGAGCAAGGATATAATCGTTTCCACTGTAAACACCGCCGCTGTAAGGATGTTTATCACCATTATTTTGCCACAATGAGAAAAGTAGTTCTTTTGGTATGATACCGCCAGAAAGAACACTGGTAAAGAATTTGTTCAAGTCATAAACAGACATACTTATGTTTCCTGTACCTAATTCATTTCGGATGTCGGTTTCAGGCTCGATCAATGCTTTTGAATAATCGTCAGTTGCAGACATCTGGTAAGATACAGCATGTTGAGGCGAATTTTTTACATTGTCATAAAAATCTGTATGTTCTAGATGGAGAGGACGAATGATTTCTTTTTTTAGAAGAGTTTCATAAGGCTGATTCGTTAGTTTGATCAATATCCCTGTAAGCAATGTATAATTCAATGGTTCATAATGATACGTATCATAATCAGTAAGTTTCAAATGATGAAGGGCGAACTGAATGATTTCACTATCCGACATAGGTTTGTCGGGAGAAGCAGTTCGATGAAGACCAGAGCGCATATAAAGCATATTTTTGATTGTGATTTGCTGACTTCCAGGAATCTGAGGATAAAATTCTGCTAACTTTGTGTCAAAAGTTAACTTACCAGCTTGGATTTGTTTTAGTATCAGTAAAGCAGTCATTGCTTTTTGAATCGAACCGATTTGATAGTAAATAGAAGGTGAATTCGATTCTTTTACGCGCAGATTTGCATATCCATATCCTTTTTCTAATAGTACGCGATTATTTTTGCGAACATAAATCGAACCGATATAATCTGATTTTTGTAGTAATTGATCAATTTTGCTAGCAAGCCTCTGCTCATCGGGCGTTAAATTGGAAGTAAGTTGTGTTGGCTCCGCTTTATAAGTTTGGGACTGAGGTATTTTTGTTAATTGACCTCCTATAATGATGCCTGTTGAAAAGAAGCTGACAGACAATAATAAAATTACAAGAAAAGAAATAGAAATTTTTTGTTTTTTTCGATGTTTTCCTTTTGACATGTTAATTCCTTTCTATCCATTTTTAACTATTTTTCATTGTAATCCTCAAAAAGAGTATTTGCCACTTACAATTTTGACATAATATTTGGTAAAATAATTCACGGCAGTAGAAATTTCATGTATAATAAACAGAGTTACGAAGATGATAGTAAGGAGGAGTTGTTTTGTCAGGAAACAAACAACACCCAAGTAAAGATAAAAAAGAAGCCAGTAAGGCAGCTACAGCAGATATAATCGACAAGCGGAGAAATCTGCGTAAAAAAGAAGATAAGATTGTGAGGAAGATCATTTTAGTGATTGCTCTTACATTATTAATTATTGGCGGATTTCTTGGATTTACCGTGTATCGTTATGTAGATAGCGGGTTGAAGCCTTTAGATAAATCAGATGACCAATTAGTCCAAGTGGAGATCCCGAGTGGCTCTTCTAACAAGCAGATTGGTGAGATTTTGGAGAAGGACAATATTATTAAAAGCGGGATTGTTTTCAATTATTATACAAAATTTAAAAATTTAACTGGCTTTCAAGCTGGCTATTATCAGTTAGCGCCTAATATGACTCTTGACGAGATTGGCAAACAGCTGCAAGAAGGCGGCACTTCTGAGCCAACAAAAGTTGCAGATGGGAAAATTGCCATTCCAGAAGGGTACGATATCGATCAGATTGCTGAACGGGTAGCGAAGGTAACTGGTAAAGACAAGAAAGAATTTTTAGATTTAGTGAATGATGAGACTTTCTTTAACGAGTTGCACCAAAAATTCCCAGAACTGTTGGAAAGTGCATCTAAAGCTGAGAACACAAAATACCGTTTGGAAGGTTACTTATTCCCAGCCACATATGATTATTACACGAGTACTTCGCTTAAGGATCTAGTGATTGAAATGGTGAACAAGACGAATACGGTCATGCAAAACTATTATTCAGCTATCAAGCAGAAAAATTTGACTGTACAAGAAGTTTTAACTCTAGCTTCTCTAGTTGAAAAAGAAGGCGTAAAAGAAAACGATCGTAAAAACATTGCACAAGTCTTCTTTAACCGAATCAAAGCAAATATGCCACTTCAGTCAGATATCTCTGTTTTATACGCATTAGGTGAACACAAAGAATTAGTGACGTATGAAGATACAGCTGTAGATTCATCATATAATTTGTATACCAATACCGGCTATGGACCTGGACCTTTTGACAATCCAAGCGAAGAGGCTATCAAGGCAGTATTAGAACCAGCAGAAAATGACTATTATTATTTCGTAGCAGATACGAGCACTGGAAATGTTTATTTCGCTAAAACTTATGAAGAACATATGGAATTAGTGGAAAAATATGTAAATAATTCTTAGAAAAACAGGCTCTAGACATTGATCATTTTTAGAAAAACATTTACATTTGAAGAAAAGCGTGGTAATCTTTTTTGGACTATATTCCTCAAAAGATTACCTTTTGCGGTATTTTATCGAAAAAAGGAGACGTTACACATGGTAGAGAAAGTTTATCCAATGACTCTAGAAGGTAAAGAAAAATTAGAAAAAGAATTAGAAGAACTAAAAACAGTCAAACGCGGGGAAATCATTGAACGAATCAAAATTGCCCGCGGTTTCGGAGATCTTTCCGAAAACTCTGAATATGAATCAGCGAAAGATGAACAAGCATTTGTTGAAGGAAGAATCACAACAATTGAAAATATGATTCGTTTTGCTCAAATCATCGATAACGACGGTGTAGATGCAGATGAGGTATCAATTGGTAAAACAGTTACATTCATCGAACTACCAGATGGAGAAGAAGAAGAGTACACGATTGTCGGAAGTGCTGAAGCAGATCCGTTTTCTGGCAAAATTTCCAATGATTCTCCTATTGCGCAAGCATTGATTGGCAAACGTAAAAATGATGAAGTAACTATTGCTACTCCAGGTGGCGATATGTTAGTTAAAATCGTCAAAGTAGAACAAGCGTAGTCTGACTGAAAGATCTAGAGAGTTCATCTTACTGATGATACACTCTAGATCTTTTTCTCTTTGTGTATTTCAGATTTCAACAAACGATCTTACATCTAAAGTCCTATAGCCAACAGTTAAAAAAATAGGTATGATGAAATGAGAATGTGTCAGGAGGGAGAAAGAGCGATGAATAGTTCTTGGCGTTTTTTTGTGGTAGTTGAAGCACTACTGCTGTTATTTGCTGTTTGGCAAATCGTAAACAATACTGGACTTTTGCTTTTAGTGATATTCGGTATTTTCAATATATATCTAGCTATGCGCAAACATCCTCGTACTAAATTTCAAAATTTTCAATTGATATTAGGAAGTTTGGTCATTTTTTTTAGCTTAGTCAACAGTCCTGCTTTATGGATGATGGCTGTATTTGCCGTTTTATTTATTGGACTAAAAGGTGTAGAGATTTCAGGGATAGATTTAACCAAAAATGCTTTTTGGCGAAAGAAACAGATCATGATGGTCCAAACAGAGCAATTAAAAACACATAATAATGAGCGGAAAAGACAGCAATTATTCGGTAACCAACGTATTGGAAACGACGTCTATGAATGGGACGATATCAACATCGCCGTCATTTCTGGTGATACTATCATAGATTTGGGCAATACGCTTTTGCCAAAAGATGATAATATTGTGATTGTAAGAAAAGGGATAGGCAGAACACGGATCTTAGTACCTTTGGGCGTAGCCATCCGATTAGAGCATGCGACATTAGTAGGAAATGTCTTGTTTGAAGAAGAGCAATTTTCTTTGAAAAATGAACAAATCAAAATCTATAGCAGTGATTATGATGAAAACCCTCGTAGACTGAAGATTATTACTAATACCTTGATTGGAGATGTCGAGGTGATACGAATATGATGGGAAAAATATCCAGAGCGATGCTAGCTGTTTATTCGGGGATTGCGGCTTTCCTTATTATTCTATTTTCACTTTTCACTTATTTTTATGCCAGTAATCAAAGTCATTGGTGGGGAGAATTACTGCGTGCACGTTTATTATATGTTCCGCTTACCTTCCATTTGTTAGCTATTTCCTTAGGTGTAGGATTAATCGTCTTTCTATTATTATCACTTATTCAAAAGACAAAATACGGGAAAATCGAAGAAAAGCTGCGTGCACTCTCTTCTGGCAATTATGAATCCAAATTGTTGCTTCTTCCGATCCCAAGTGCATCGGACGATTTATACATCAAAGATATTGATAAGGAAATCACTAAAATAAAAGAAAAAATGATTGAAGTATCTAGTGAATTACAAATTGTAACGAGCCGTCCCCAATATGTAGATGGACAAACCAAAGAAGAAATTTTAGAATTAGAAAGACATCGATTAGCCCGTGAGCTGCATGATTCAGTTTCGCAACAATTATTTGCAGCAATGATGATGATGTCGGCATTGACGGAGCAAGCAGAAAAAAGCGAGACACCAGAAATGTTCCGCAAGCAGTTGAAAATGGTAGCAGAGATCATCAACGCTTCCCAGTCTGAGATGCGTGCGCTGCTTCTTCATCTGCGTCCAGTCAATTTAGAAGAGAAAAGTTTAAAGCAAGGTATCGAGCAGTTATTGAAGGAATTGCAAAATAAAATTCAGATTTCGCTGAAATGGGATGTAGAAGATGTAAAACTATCTAGCTCCATTGAGGATCACTTGTTCCGAATCGTTCAAGAATTGTTATCAAATACATTAAGACATGCCAAAGCCAATGAATTAGAGGTATATTTGCATAAAATAGACAATAATCTTTTATTACGTATTATTGACGATGGAACAGGGTTTAATATGAATGAAACGAAAACGGGAAGTTATGGATTGAACAATATCAAAGAACGAGTAGCTGGTATTGGTGGAACAGTAAAAATCATTAGTTTTAAAGGGCAAGGTACAAGTGTAGAAATCAAGGTCCCTTTGATGAAGGAGGCATAGATAAGGATGATAAAAGTTTTATTAGTAGATGACCATGAAATGGTGCGCTTAGGCGTCTCTTCTTATTTATCTATCCAAGAAGACATTGAAGTAATTGGAGAAGCTGAAAATGGACGACAAGGCTATGAGAAGGCGATGACACTTCGACCGGACGTCATTTTAATGGACTTAGTCATGGAAGAAATGGATGGTATCGAATCAACAAAAGCAATCTTAAAAGATTGGCCAGAAGCTAAAATCATTATCGTAACCAGTTTTATTGATGACGAAAAAGTTTATCCTGCCATTGAAGCAGGCGCAGCAGGGTATTTGTTGAAGACTTCTACCGCACATGAAATTGCTGATGCTATAAGGGCAACGCAACGCGGCGAGCGAGTACTAGAACCAGAAGTGACAACAAAAATGATGGAAAAAATGAGTCGGCGAAATGAGCCTGTATTACATGAAGAACTAACGAATCGGGAAAATGAAATTTTAATGCTGATTTCTGAAGGGAAAAGTAATCAGGAAATAGCGGACGAATTGTTTATTACACTGAAAACAGTAAAAACACATGTTTCCAATATATTGGCTAAGCTAGAAGTGGAAGACCGTACACAAGCCGCTATCTATGCATTCAAACATGGTTTGGTGAAATAAAAACGATGATAAAGAGGATAATCAAAAGCTGAGAAAATAACTATTATTTTTCTTGGCTTTTTTACAATAATGATGCTTGCTTTTGTTTTTGTAAAGGCTTTGTTATACTGAGAAAAGAAGATACTAAAGGAGGAAAACGGTGAAACAAAATTTTGCAATTGTAGGTCTTGGACGATTTGGCGGAAGTATCTGCCGAACACTGATCGAAGCTGGTCAAGAAGTACTGGCTATTGATAGTAATGAAGATCGGGTCAATGAATATATGAATATAGCCACTCATGCTGTTGTGGCAAATGCACAGGATGAAATGACACTTCGATCATTAGGCATAAGAAATTTCGATCATGTAATTGTCGCTATTGGAGAAGATATTCAAGCCAGTATCTTAGTTACTCTGATGGTAAAGGAAATGGGCGTACCAAATATTTTAGCAAAAGCCCAAAATGAGTATCATGCCAGAGTACTTGAAAAGATCGGAGCTGATCGCGTCGTCCATCCTGAACGAGACATGGGAATACGGATTGCGCATAATTTAGTGTCAAAGAATATTTTAGATTACCTAGAGTTGTCAGATAAATATTCTTTAGCAGAAATCCGAGTATCCAATCCTAAATTTTTCAATAAAACATTATCTGAATTAAATTTCAGACAACGTTTTGACTTAACAGTAGTTGCAATTCGCAGAGTAGATCAAACGGTGATCGCTTCACCTGCAGCAGATGAATATGTTCGTGAAAACGATAATCTACTAGTGATTGGTGAGACAGGCGATGTGGATATTTTAGACGATAAGATGAATCAATAGAAAGCAGGTTGTTAGGATGGAATTAACAGTAACACCAAAAGCACAAAAATGGTTTGAATCAGAAATCGATCTGCCAGAAACTTACGGAATACGTTTTTTTGGAAAAGTCTACGGCAAAACAGAAGTTCATGATGGTTTTTCGATTGGGATGTCAGTGGAACAGCCTGAACATCCTGTCAAGAAAGTGGAAATAGCTGGGACACTGTTTTTTATTGAGGATGCAGATGAATGGTTCTTCAAAGGATATGATTTACTTGTTGATTATGATCCAAAATTAGAAGAACCAACCTATCACTTTAAAAAACAATAGAAGCAAGAGGGTGTGACAACTTGTCACACCCTCTTGTTTAAAGTAGGCTGATTCAGCTATCAATATCCTGCAAACAATTTGACTTGATTGGTTTGAAGGTTATGAGTAGCAAGGTAGCTTTTTAGATTAGTTAAAAAAATAGACATTAATTTCTTTTGAAAATCAGGTGTCAAACCTGCAATATGGGACGTGATCAGTACATTGTCCATTTTCCAAAGCGGGTGATCTTGTGGGAGAGGCTCCTCCTCAAAAACGTCTAATGCCGCAAAGGAAAGTTGCTGCTTGTTTAATGCTTGTATCAAATCTTGCGTTTTAACAGAAGCGCCACGACCGACATTGATAAATACAGCTTTTGAATCAAAGTGTTCAAATATGTGTTGATCAAAGAGTCCAGTTGTTTCCTCCGTTAGAGGTAAGATATTGACGACGAAATCTACTTCAGGAAGAACTTCCTGAAGTTGCTTTAAAGAAAAAGTTTTTTCCATTCCTTCTGCTGGATGACCGGATGTATTGATTCCATAGCAAATCATATCCAATGCTTTGACTTTCTTTGCAATCATTTTTCCAATATGGCCAGTTCCAATGATTAATATTTTTTTCCCTTGGATAGGTTGGTAATGGATTGAGGAACCTAACCATTTCATTTCACTCTGTGCCCTTTGTGCTTGGAAAAGACCGCGAGAATAACCTAGAATGATTCCTAATACGTGCTCGGTGATCGATTCACTGTGGATACCACTTCCATTTGAAAGTAAGATATGTTTTTTTGAAAATGCTTCAAGGGGGAGTTGATCAACTCCCGCTGAGATAGACTGTACCCATTTCAAGTTAGAAGAGGCTAATAGTTTTTCTTGATAGTTTGAGTTCCAACCCAAACTGATTTCTACATTTGGTAGATCTTCTGGTTGTAATTCTGTCTTGAAGACATAACCAGGCGCTATAGTATGGATTTCTTCGATAAATTCGTCACGAAATGGACGATCTGCGTAAATGATTCTTTCTGACATAGTTAATTACCCGCCTTTCTTTACTTTAAGTGTAGCGCATATAAGAAGAACTTTGAAGTGCCATGCTTTTTTAGAAATTAATATTGTATAAATAAAAAAGAGTTGTGACAAAAGATGTGTCACAACTCTTTTTCCGAATAAACGGTGTTCCAGAAGTAGCTTCTGCCATAACCTCTAAAAGAGTTTATTGAAGTTGAAATAATAAGTTGTCTGTATTTCTAACTGATCGATATTTTTGACCATCCTTTGACAGCTTGAGCAAAAATAAAGATACCTGCAAAAGCAATAAATGCACTAGTGTCAAAAGAAGGGAGAAAGATCATCAAGAGTGTTGCAATGATAGTCGGTAACGAGATTGAATAAATCAATGTCTTCAAGCAATCAAGGAAAGTAGCTTTTGTTAGTCGAAAGCGTGCATAGAGAAAAGCAGCGACATTGGCAAATAGTAAAGTGATCAGCAGATTCAAGAAACTAGGATAAATCGAAAATAGAAAGGTCAGGGCTTTTACCCAAATCGGTATAGATGCTTCACTTAAGAAGGATCGAAGCTGCTTACCTGTTAAATTTTTTAAAGATTCATTGGTGTAGGGAAGTTCTAACTGATTATTATTCAATAAAGCAGAGGTAGTGCCTGTATTGGGAAGAGCAATGATAAGTTTGTCTTTTAACATCCCGACACTAACAAAATTCCCCATCAAATCAGTAGAGATGTCCTGTTCTGTTCGTTTTCCCTCTGGATCAAATGTGAAGATAATGGAGTTTGTTTGGTAAATGAATCCTTCTTTTTCTTCGGTTTGAAGCTGCCCGTTTTGGATTGTAAAATCAGGAATGCGAGTAGCAATCTTTTGCCCATCCAATTGAATGTTGTTTAAGACTTGAAAAACTTGAAAAGAGATTGGCAAAGCCATAATTATACTCAAAACTAAAAGATAGACAATGGCTTTCCAAAATGGGACATTTCTCGCCTCCTTTAGGTCTTTGAATCGTATAAAGGAACTGATAATTAATTGTTTTGTTGTCATAAGTACTCCTCATCTAGTAGTGTCATCACTTGCAATTCTAGCGAAGTATCAAGTGAAATACAAGTGCTTTAGGGAAACAGCTGAATGATTGGTGAAATATCAAAAAAATGTTATTCTTGTCTAAAGACTATCCAATATAAATAAAATGGAGGAAGGAATAGTGCCTACACAGCCACAGAGATCATCAAAAAAACTATTTGGAGTAGTGGTTTTGAATGCGGTGATCACTTTATCAGAATTTATTGGAGGGATTATGTCAGGGAGTTTGTCTCTTGTTTCAGATGCTTTCCATAACCTTAGTGATACATTGGCAATTATTTTTTCTTACCGGGCACAAAAAATGGCCCGAAAAGAAGCAAATAAAAAACGTACGTATGGCTACCAGCGTTTAGAAATATTGAGTGCTTTCATCAACTCATTCATATTGATCATATTATCCTTGTTTTTAACCGTTGAAGCATTCAAGCGGTTCACTTCACCAGAAAAGATAAATAGTCATTTGATGCTAACAGTAGCAGTTATTGGATTGCTCGCGAATTTGTTCTCAGTATTATTATTACGACAAGAAGCAGATGAAAGTTTGAATATAAAATCTAGTTATTTGCATTTGTTAAGTGATACACTGTCTTCGGTAAGTGTGATTATCGGAGCAATTTTGATCCGTTTTTTCGATATCTACTGGATCGATCCAGTTATTACACTGATCATTTCGATATATATATTGATAGAAGCGATAATGGTGATCAAAAAAGCTGCCGCTATTTTGATACAAAGTGCACCTGCTATCGACTATGAAAAAATGGAACAAGAAATTGAAGCAATCGATGGGGTAAAGGATGTTCATCATGTCCATATTTGGCAGTATAGCGAAAAGATAATTATTTTCGACGGACATATTGATTTTGAAGATCAGCTACTAAGCGAGATTGAAAAGATATATCCTCGTATAATTTCTTTATTAAAATTAAAATATGGTATTACACATGTGACGATCCAAGCAGAGACAAAGGCAAAGGATCAAAAAAAATTAATTTTTTTAAATAAAGATGAAAGTTATTGAAATATAGAGTATGATAAATAAGAATTTTTAATAAGGTAGGTTGGCTCATGAAGCAGTATCGACAGTTAAAAGGATATTTAGAAGCAAAAGGATATTGGGAGATACTAGTCTATCTCTTTTTTGGTGGTTTGGCTACGATTGTAAATTTTGTTAGTTTTGCTCTCGCACGCCAATATTTTGATTTAAGTATGGCCTTATCCAATTCTATTTCGTGGTTTTGTTCTGTATTGTTTGCTTTTGTAACGAACAAACTTTGGGTATTCCATTCAAAATCACCGAATTTTACACATGCACTTATTGAATGCGGTAAGTTCTTCTTCTACCGTATCCTTTCTTACGGATTGGACATGGGGGCAATGGTATTGTTGATCAATGTTATGAACAGCAATGAGTATGTGGCGAAAATCATCACTCAAATTATTGTTATCCTAGCGAACTATATTTTCAGCAAGTTGTTTATTTTTAAAGAAACTGAGGTTTTTGAAGAAGAAGTAGGTCAAAGTGAAAAAGACGACTAGGCATAACAATTGAAGAATTTCCTTCTCTTTGTTACTCTTTGTAATGTAGACATTATTAAGAAAACATTGAGGAGGAATTTTTTTATGACTTACACATTACCAGATCTACCTTATGCATATGACGCATTGGAACCTTATATTGACGAAGAAACGATGCATCTGCATCATGATAAGCATCACAATACTTATGTGACGAATTTAAATGCAGCAATTGAGAAATACCCAGAATTAGGCGAAAAAACAATAGAAGAATTATTATCTGATATGGACGCTATTCCAACAGATATCAAGACAGCTGTACGTAACAATGGTGGCGGACATGCTAACCATTCATTTTTCTGGGAAATCATGGCACCAAATGCTGGTGGCGAACCTACAGGAGAAATAAAAGAAGCGATTAATGAAGCTTTTGGTGATTTTTCTTCTTTTAAAGAAGAATTCAAAAAAGCAGCCGTTGGACGATTTGGTTCTGGATGGGCTTGGCTTGTAATGGAAAATGGAAAATTAGCTATTACCTCTACTGCAAATCAAGATTCTCCATTGATGGAAGGAAAGACACCAATTCTAGGTTTGGACGTTTGGGAACATGCTTATTATTTGAAATATAAAAATGTCCGACCAGATTATATTGCAGCATTCTGGAATGTTATTAATTGGGATGAAGTAAACAAACGTTTCGAAGCAGCAAAATAACCATTTCCTCCGTCATATCAGTCTTAAAAATAATTTGGAAAATAAAAGAGCGAAAGCTTGCTAGCGTTTTCTAAATTGGGTATAATGTTCTTGCAAGGTTACTTGCAAGAACTTTTTTGGAGGCTATACATTTATGGAACACGGAACGGTTAAATGGTTCAACAATGAAAAAGGATTTGGGTTTATTACAGTAGACGGCGGAGATGACGTATTTGTTCATTTCTCAGCAATTCAAGGAGACGGCTTCAAGAGCCTAGAAGAAGGTCAAGAAGTAGAATTCACGATTGTTGAAGGTGCACGCGGACCTCAAGCTGCTGAAGTGACTAAATTATAATAATTTGTTGAATAAAGACACGACTTCTTAGAGAGTCGTGTCTTTTTGTCTATTTATGAAGTTTTTAGATTTTTTGGCTAAGTAAATGCATTTGTTCACTTGACATGTCCTAACTAATTATCAAGCAAGGAACATTTTCTTCGTTAGTAATGGATTTTAAAGAAATTTCAGTTTTTTGGATGTTGAATAAAAGACCATTTGTGAAACCACTAGTATACATACTCATTCTCATGTCAATTCTATTACTTTAAAAGAAAATCGTTTTACTTTGAAGAGGAGCATATCTATCCATTAAAAGATGATGGTAATGCAATCACTAGTTCGAGTCATTTTAATAGCCATGCAGTGAGCTGGAAATAAAACGAATAGAAGATGGGTTTAACAAAAGGAACAGTCATAGGAAGAAATTTTCGTGAAATCGAATGATAATCTGAACGGTAGGCAAAGACTGTTAAAAAGATGAGAAAGGTATGTGCGATCATTTTACTGCACGATTATTTGGAAAATACCTTGTTGTTCGCTTTTTCTGGAAAAAATACATAAAAAAAGATAAAACGATTGCGAACTGCGTGTATTCGGTCTTTCGATCTTTTTCACGGTATGGTATGATAGTTAAGAATTTTGAGAAATTTTAAAAAATAATAATCGTTACACAAAAATGTTTTTTAAAGTTTTCTTATGATTAAAAAGTGAATTTGCTGATTGAACAGTTATATGAGACAATATTTTAGAAAATGTGAAACAGAGGTGTATTATGAAGCGATGGCAAAAAGTTCTATTAACCTTGTTAGGGGTATTCGTTTTGCTGATTGCCGGATTATCAGCATACGGAATCAGATTTATGGGAGAAGCGAGCCAAACAGTAAACAAAATTTCTAAAAACTCTAATCGAATATCCTCCAAACGTTCTGAGAGAGTAAGCATTGATGACAAAGAACCTTTTTCGGTTTTGCTATTAGGTTTAGATACCGGTGGATTAGGAAGAACGGAACAAGGACGTTCTGATACGATGATGGTAGTAACAGTTAATCCGAAACAAAAAAAATCAACGATCATCAGTTTGGACCGAGATATTTATACGAATATCGTAGGTTATGGAACGGTAGATAAATTAAATCATGCCTATGCATTTGGTGGTGTCGAAATGGCCATGGATTCAATTGAGCAACTGCTCGATATTCCTATTGATCATTATGTAACGATCAATTTGGATGGCATGGAAGATTTGATCAATGCGGTCGGTGGCATCAAAGTGAATAATAAAATTGACTTTACTTTGGATGGTGTCCATGTACCAGTAGGTGAACAAACATTGAATGGAGAAAAAGGTTTAGCCTATTCTCGAATGCGACACGAAGATCCAGAAGGCGATATCGGTCGACAACGTCGTCAGCGGGAAGTAGTGACGAAAATCGTCAATAAAGTTTTAAGTTTAGATGGCGTAAGCAATTATAGAAAAATTTTAAAAGCAGTTGAGAACAATGTGACGACGGACTTAGATTGGGATGACATGCTTGATGTAGCGACGAACTACACCCCGGCGTTTGAAACAATCAAACAAGACCAGTTGCAAGGCGAAGGACAAATGATCAATGATATCTACTATCAAATTTTAGGAAAAAATGATCTTCTTTCGATCCAAAATGAACTGAAGAAACAATTAAATATAAAAACAAGCGATACATTACCTAATTTGAAAAATGAGAATGCTTCAATGATGTTCTTTGATGATTCGGAAGATGGCGATTCGACAAACGGTGATGGATCGAATAGTGAAGGGTACACCGATTATTCTTCCTATTCAGAAAACACATATGATCAGTACCAAGATCCGAATACCTATTATCAGCAAACAGAAGATACAAGTCAGTACTATACACCAAGTCAAGATACTCAAAGTTATGATCCTTACGCTGGACAGGAACAAAATGGTTATGGTTATGACCAGAATAATGAGTATGGAACAACAAGTGGGTACTAGAAAAAAATAGTTTGGTTAATAAAGAGTGCCACCTAAATTAGACAAAAAATCTAACTTAGGTGGCACTTTTTCTATGTGTTAAATTACAGGACGTCTCTTTTTAGCGCTTAGTTTAAAAAATAAATTGAATAATTCAATAGAGTTGCGAATAGTACCCATAAATAATAAGGAATCATGAGCCACATTGCCAGGCGATGATGCAGCCACAACTGATACATAAGCACTGACAAGAAAATAACTAAAAGTGTAATATCGATTGCTGCAATGAAAATATTTCTTAAATTAAAAAATAGAGCAGACCATATAAAATTAAAAATGAACTGAATCACAAAAAGACCGACAAGATTGTTTCGCTGTTTTTTGTTGTTGTGATTAAGTAACAAATAAAGAGAAATACCCATCAATATATACAGTAAGGTCCACATCGGCCCAAATATCCAGCTAGGTGGTGCAAATGGTGGAAGTTGCAAAGAATAGTAATATTCTCCGGGATTTCCGCTAAGCAACCCTGATAAAAAGCCTAATATGACAATTCCTATAACACAAACCCAAAAACGAATATCTTTTATCATCTTCATTTTACTAACTCCTTTCTATAATAGTAGTTTACCATGAAGGCTCACAGCAAGACCTGTATTTAGTTTGTGAAGTAAGAAAAAAATTGATAATTGTTGTTATTAAAAAGTTGAACATTTGTTTATATGAATGATGTTTTTGAAAAAGATCATATGATTTGATTCTCATGTTTTCTATTTGTACTTTTCTCGTCTACTTCTGTTATAATCTGCATCTTACTTTTTTCACCTTTTTTACTTCAACATAAAATTATAAAATCATAATGTTTGTGTTAATGCAATAAAGCGTTTACAATGTGGTTATCAAATGAAGGAGGTTTCTACATGAAAAAGATTAGTACGTTATTGTTTATTGGGTTAGTTAGTTTAGGGTTGTTCGGTTTTAGCATTCCAGGTTTTGCGCATGGTTATATTACTTCTCCAGGAAGCCGTGCATACCTAGGAACATCAGCAGCAGGAAACTTAAATCAAAATGTCGGAAGAGCACAATGGGAACCGCAAAGTATCGAAGCTACCAAAAATACATTCATTGATGGAAAAATTGCTAGTGCAGGAGTCAGCGGCTTTGAGCCTTTAGATGAACAGACATCTAACAGATGGCATAAAAACATGGTTAATCCAGGAACATTAAATATTACTTGGAATTTAACAGCACAACATCGGACAAGTACTTGGGATTACTACATTACCAAACCAACTTGGAATCCTAATCAACCTTTGAAATTTAGTGATTTTGAATTGATCACAAAAATAGACGACAAAGCAACTGTTCCACCAAAAACAGTCAACCAAACGATCACACTTCCGCAGGATCGAAAAGGATATAATGTGATTTTAGCAGTATGGAATATCAGCGATACGACAAATGCATTTTATCAAGTGATAGACGTGAATATCCAATAATAATCAAAAAGGGCTGTGACAAAAACTATGTCACAACCCTTTTTTTAAATAAATAGTGTCCTCCTGTTAACTCTTCGGTCACAAGTACAGTATTCATAAAACATGAAGAGCTATTTTTGTTTGGCTGTTCTTATTACTTGATACAGGGCAGACTTTTTCACAACCTCTTTCATTTAGTCAGCGAGTCTCGTCATCTTCACGACAACTTCACAACGTGCAGTCTGAGGAAACATGTCGACAGACTGTAAATATTCAATCTTGAACTTTTTACTTAAATCAACCAGATCTCTGGCAAGTGTAGAAACATTACAGGAAATATAAACAAGTTTTTTTGGAGGGTATTTCAATAATGATTGGATCAATGCGTTATCCAAACCCGTACGTGGTGGATCTACGATGATACCATCAGGCTGAAAACCTTCATTCAACCATTTAGGCAGAACTTGCTCTGCTGTCCCGACTTCATATCGAGTGTTGTGATATCCTAATCTTTCCGCATTTTTTTTTGCATCAGCGATTGCTTGAGGAACGGTATCCATTCCCCGTACTTCTTTGGCTTGTTTTGCTACACTTAAGCCGATCGTCCCAACTCCGCAATAAGCATCCACGATCGTTTCATTAGGCTGGACATCTAATGCTTTAATTCCTTCGCCATAAAGCAATTCGGTCTGCTGAGGATTGAGTTGAAAGAAGGCACGAGGAGAAAGATCGAAAGTCACTTCATTGATTTGTTCTTCAATGGCTTCTTTTCCCCATAAGTGGATCGTTTCATCCCCCATCACGAGAGACGTTTTTTGTGCCTGGACATTTTGCATGATTGAAACAACTTCGGGCAGTCGTTCATTGATCTCACGGATCATTGCGTTTTTTTGCGGGAATTTTTTACTGCGAGTAATAAAAACAACTTGTAACTCCCCAGTTTTGACACCGATTCTAACCATGATTGTGCGGAAGATTCCACTGTTTGTCCGTTCATCATAGATGGGTGCATCAAATTTATTCAATAGTTGAACAACAGTATTCATTACTTTTTGTGTTCGAGGTTCTTGAACCAAGCAGTCTGTTATAGGGACTAACTGATGAGAGTTTGCTTCGTATAAACCAGCTTCAATTTTTTGAGTCTGCTTATTTTTTCGTAACTGAAATTGTGCTTTGTTTCTATAATGCCAAGGCTCATCCATCCCGATCGTCGGCAAAAGTTGATAAGATCGAAAGCCTGCTGGTTTGAATTTTTCCAATGCTTGCAAAAGCAGATCCTTTTTAAAATCCAATTGGGCTTGATAAGCTAAGTGTTGTAATTGACAGCCACCGCATTCATAGTAAACAGGACATGGTGCCACTACGCGATCTTTGCTTGTTTTTTTGACTTTTATTAATTCTCCTTCTGCATAGCGAGGGGTTGCTTTCGTGATTTTCACTAGTACTTCTTCTTTTGGTAGTGCATATGGAACAAATATGATCAACCGTTTGAAATAACCGATTCCTTCACCATTTATGCCTAAACGCTTGATTTTCAAAGGAACCGTTTGTCCAGTTTTGACAATTGTTTCTGCCATAAGTATCTCCCTTTTTTCTTTTTTCTGTGGTTTATTCTAACATATAATACCTGATTACGGGGATTTTCTGTGGTATGATAGAGAATATATGTTCGAGGAGGATGTTTATGTTAACCGTTACGAGAATCAGTAAAGGCAAAGGCCCTTTCTATCGCGTAGATTTATCTGAAGGAGAAGCTTTACAAGTATCTGAAGATGTATTAGTACGCTATCGATTATTAAAAGGACGGGAATTAGACGAAGAAACTATCCAAGAGATCAAGAAGAGTAGCGGAGCTGATTTCGGTTTTCACCTAGCAATGAATTACTTAAGTTATCAGTTGCGATCGGAAAAAGAAATCCGAACATACTTAAAAGAAAAGGAAATCCTTCAAGAAGATCGAAATAAAATCGTAGCCCGCTTAAAAGAATTGGACCTTGTCGATGATTTGGTCTATGGGGAAAGTTATGTGCGCACGAATATACGCTTAAGTGACAAAGGACCAAAGAAATTAGCGCAGCAGATGCAGCAAAAAGGTTTGAAACCTGAAATCATTGAACAAGCGCTCAGCCAATATACATTTGAAGACCAAGTTCAAAATGCACATCAGACAGCCGAAAAAGCGTTTGGAAAAAATCACGGAAAAAGCCAAAAAGAATTATTGAGAAAAATCCAACAAACATTGATGACGAAAGGCTTTTCTCAAGAAGTGATCCAACAAGCGATGGCTGATCTTCCGCAAGAAGCAGATCAAGAAATAGAATATGATTATTTAGTCAAACAAGGAGATAAACTATGGCGAAGAAATTTAAGATTTGAACCTAAAAAAAGAAATCTAAAAGTAAAGCAAAGCTTATATCAAAAAGGATTTGATTTGGATATGATCCAGCGATTCATTACGGAAAAGGAAGAGGAAAGTGAATAAAGAATGGGAAAAATGGACAGATAAAGAAACAAAAGAATTTCAAGATCAGTTCATTCAATGGTATGAACAAGAAAAAAGAAACCTGCCTTGGCGCTATAATCGTGATCCTTATCGTATCTGGATCTCTGAGATCATGCTTCAGCAAACCAGAGTAGACACAGTGATCGATTATTTTTATCGTTTCATGGAATGGTTTCCTACAATTGAAGAGTTAGCAAATGCTCCAGAAGAAAAGCTTTTAAAAGCATGGGAGGGCCTTGGTTATTACTCAAGAGCCCGAAACATCCAAGCTGCTGCTAAACAGATCATGTCTGAATTTGACGGAAAAATGCCGCAAACGCCTGAAGAAATCAGCTCATTGAAAGGAATAGGCCCCTATACGACAGGAGCGATTGCAAGTATCGCATTTGGACTTCCAGAACCCGCAGTTGACGGCAACGTGATGCGAGTAGTCAGCAGATTGTTTTGCATTGAAGCAGACATCGCAAAAGCTTCTAGCAGGAAAATCTTTGATGAAGCGATGCGGAAAATCATTGATGAAAAGCATCCAGGCGAATTCAACCAAGCAATGATGGATCTAGGTTCAGCTATCTGTACACCAACTTCTCCAAAGTGTGAGACTTGTCCGATCCAAGCCTTTTGTTTAGCTAACAAACGAGGAATCCAAACGAGTTTTCCTGTAAAAACAAAAAAAGCAAAGCCAAAAGACGTTTATTATATCAGTGCGGCTCTTCAAAATCATTCTGGAGCGTATTATTTTGAAGAAAGAGATAGCCAAAAATTGCTGGCGAATATGTGGACATTTCCAATGATGGAAGTGACACAAGAGGAGTATGAGCGATTGAAAAAAGAATGGGAAACAAAGCCAGAAATCGATCTGTTTGATGACCTAGTAGCAGAAGAAGAGCAAAATCTCCCATTTGAAAAGCAGGAACTCTTTGTTTGGCAGACACGACATTTAGGAGAAGTTACTCATATTTTTAGTCATCTGAAATGGCATGTTCTCCTTTTTTACGGACGGGCAACCGAGGGAGCAGAACAAGAATTTACCGAGAACAAAACTTCGAAGTGGTTGAAGCCTGATGCATTTGATTCGGTCGTTTTTCCTAAGGTCCAAATGAAACTGGTAGATCAGTTAGAGAAAAATCGAAACAAAAGGAATCCTTTCTAGGCAAAGCTCATTTTTATTGATATAATAATTATGATGTCGGTGTAATGAACACCCAAACACAAAGCACAAAATGCTGCTTAAGGAAGGGTTGCTATGGGAGTTCCAAAAGAAGGAGAGTTTGTGACGATCCAAAGTTACAAGCACGACGGCAAATTGCATCGAACGTGGCGAGATACCATGGTATTAAAAACAAGCGAACACTCTATGATCGGCGTGAATGATCACACATTAGTCACTGAATCTGATGGACGCCGATGGGTAACGCGCGAACCAGCGATTGTTTATTTTCATAAAAAATACTGGTTCAATGTAATAGCAATGATCAGAGAAAAGGGGGTTTCCTATTATTGTAATCTAGCTTCACCTTTTTTGCTGGACGATGAGGCCTTGAAATATATCGACTATGACTTGGATATCAAGGTATTTCCTGACGGCGAGAAACGACTATTGGATGTCGATGAATATGAGATGCACAGCAAAATGATGAATTATCCTAACGATATTGACTTCATCCTAAAAGAAAATGTGAAGATTCTGGTTGACTGGATCAATAATGGAGATGGCCCGTTCTCGGAAGGCTATATTGATATTTGGTATAACCGTTACAAGCAATTGTCGCGTAAGTAAACACAAAAAAGAACAGTAAGCCAGTGAGAGATTTTTCTCAAAAGCTTGCTGTTTTTTGCTTTTTTCGAAATAAATTTTTATAAAGTCTTTTTCATATAAATATGAGGCATGCCAGCATCTTCAAAAGGATCGCCGTAAGCTGTATATCCTAGTTTTTCGTAAAAAGTTTCAGCTGTGGACTGTGCCCCTAATAAAATCGTATTATAGCCTTGATTCTTAGCAAAGTTTTCTGCTTCTTCAATCAGTATTTTTCCTAACCCTTGGTGTCTGTATTCAGAAAGAATCGCCATCCGCTGTAATTTCATTTTTCCGTTTTCTAAAGGCAAAAGACGTACAGTTCCTTGCGGTTCTTTTTTATCTGAGTACAGGACGAAGTGGATACAATGGGCTTCATCTTTGTCTATTTCTCGAGACAAAGGCACACCCTGTTCGACTACAAAAACTTGATGCCTGATCCGTACAGCATCTAAGTAAATATTGCTCATTTTATCTTTTGTTTGTACAACTTTCATGGTCTAGCCACCTTCCTTTCGTATAGTATACTGGAAAATAAAACAAATAAAAAGTATGGCAAGTTTTCAAAAATAAAAAAAGAATAAAAGAATTTTTAACGAATATAATATATACTAGTAAGAAAGAAAGGAGGGAATCTATTGTTTGAAAAACTTAGACAGTCTAAACTAATGTTTTGGTCGCTTGAATTATTAATCATAGCTGCATTGATCATGATTTCATCAGAAATAAACTTTATTTTCGAACCGATCGGGACATTTTTTTCCACGTTATTTGCACCTGTACTGATTGCAGGCTTTCTTTACTATTTATTGAATCCTATTGTCAAGCTGTTGATGAAAGCAAAAATCAAAAGAATATGGGCTGTCGCAATTGTGCTGCTCCTTTTAGTTGCAGCAATTATTTGGATTTTACTTAGTGTCATCCCAAGTCTAGTACAGCAAATTTCCTCATTGGCATCTAATATGCCTGATTTCATCAAACAGGTAGAAAGCTGGTTGAAAGAGGTAGCCGAATTGCCTTTGTTCAAGGAAGTAGATATTAATAAATATTTTGAGCAATTAGACATTTCTTACGGGACAATCATTCAGCAATTCCTTAGTGGAGTATCCAATAGTTTAGGTTCGATCGTTGGAACGATCGCTTCGGCAACCGTAGTAATCATTACAGCACCATTCATCTTGTTCTATATGTTGAAAGACGGAGAAAAACTAGTGCCAAACATCCAACAGTTTTTCCCAGAAAAAAGAAGAAACCAAATTGTGGAGTTATTGGGGCAACTGAATAAAACATTGGCTAATTACATTAGCGGACAAGCAATCGAATGTTTATTCGTTGGTACCTTCACATTTTTAGGATATATGGTAATTGGTGTGGATTATGCTTTCTTATTTGGGGTCATTGCGGGATTGACAAACCTAATCCCATATTTAGGACCTTATCTAGGACTAGCACCTGCATTTCTAGTAACAGTCTTCAATGATCCGGTAAAAGCATTACTTTGTTGTGTGGTTGTGCTAATCGTCCAACAGTTGGATGGGAATATCATTTATCCTAATGTAATTGGGAAATCACTGAAAATCCATCCATTAACGATCATTATCGTTCTTCTAGTAGCTGGAAATATTGCCGGATTGCTTGGTATCTTCTTAGGTGTTCCTTTTTACGCAATCTGCAAGACGATCATTTCCTATATAATCAAAATCGTCAAAGAAGACAAGCAAAATGAAAACAAGAAGAAAATTGCTACGACCTCGTAGGTAGTTTTAGTACACTTGTTTTTATTGCAAAGAAAATTGCTTTGTGATACCATTTTAACGTGGCTATAGTGCCACGTTTTTTTCTATCGTAAACTAAAAATTAATTTTATAAGGAGAGAATGCGATTATGAATGCTGACCCTGAGAGTCAGTCGCTGTTAGCGCAGATTTTATTATTGATCGTTTTGACATTGATCAATGCTTTTTTAGCAGCTTCCGAAATTGCTGTTGTTTCGATCAATAAGAATCGAATCGAGCAAAAAGCTGATGAAGGAGATGTGAAATCTCAAAAGCTTTTAAAAATATTGCAGAATCCAAATAATTTCCTATCGACAATCCAAGTAGGAATCACTTTGGTCAACATTTTGTCTGGTGCTTCACTAGCTAATACTTTATCGGAACGGTTAGCTCCGGTATTAGGTGGCGGCACAGCGGCAAAAAATATTGCAAATATCATTGTGCTGGCTATTTTGACCTATGTATCGATTGTTTTTGGAGAATTGTACCCTAAACGTATTGCTTTAAATAAATCAGAAGAAGTCGCAAAGTTCACTTCAGGGCTGATACGCTTGATTGGTGTAGTAGCTAAGCCCTTCGTCTGGCTGCTTTCTGCTTCCACAAGTTTATTGGCGCGTATCACGCCGATGACTTTTGATGATGAAGATTCAAAAATGACCAGAGATGAAATGCGTTATATGCTTGAAAACGAAGGCGTATTGAATAATGAAGAATTAGAAATGCTCCAAGGGGTTTTTTCTCTTGATACGAAAGTTGCCCGAGAAGTCATGGTCCCACGAACGGATGCATTTATGATTGATATCAACGACACTGTGGAAGAAAATGTGAATAAAGTTTTATCCGAAAACTATTCAAGAATCCCTGTTTATAACGAAGACAAAGATAAAGTAGTCGGAATCCTTCATACAAAGAATTTACTAAAAGCTGCCCATAAATTCGGCTTTGATAATTTAGATATCAAGAAAATCATGCAGGAGCCTTTATTCGTTCCTGAAACGGTCTTTATTGATGATCTGTTATATGAAATGAAAAAGACGCAGAATCAGATGGCTATTTTATTAGATGAATATGGCGGCGTCGTTGGGTTAGCAACACTAGAAGACCTTTTAGAAGAAATCGTCGGAGAAATCGATGATGAATCAGATGAAGTTGAGAATCTTTATGAAAAAATCGATGAACACGAATATATCATCCAAGGACGTATGCTGATTGATGAGTTCAATGAAGCTTTTGACAGCGATCTGCATATGAGTGATGTAGATACGATGGCTGGTTATTTGATTACAGCATTAGGCATGATTCCGGATGAAGGCGAAAAGTTATCGTTTGATGTCGATAATATTACGCTGGTTTCTGAAGAAATGGAAGGTTCTCGAATCCTTAAAATCCGTGTCATTTTTCATGATCCGGAAGAAACAGAAGCGGAACCTGAAGAAGAACGAAGATACTTCAGAAAAGAATTCGAAGATGACGAGCCAAGAAGATAATTGGAAACTTGGTTATGAAAGACGTGTTGCTTGAATAAACAAGCAACACGTCTTTTCTTTTAGTCAGCTGACAAAAAAATATTTGACTCTTATGGTTTGGTGGCTTTTTCATTCGCTGAATCCATGCTATACTGATTCAGTTGTAGTAGTTGACAAAGGTTGTGAAAAAGCTATCCTGCATTAAGTAATAAGAGCAGCCAAGCAAAAACAGCTTCTCGTGTTTTTGGCTTGGGTGGGCTTATTGCTGATAGGCTGTCTCTAGAACGCCGTTTACTCGGAAAAAGAGACTGCTACACGGCTTTTGTCACAGCCCTATATGAAATTGTCTTTCTTTAAGAGATCGGACAATCTGTGCCTAGAGAAAATATAAATAATTGAATGGAAGAAATGGAGTTAGGTTATGAATAATCCAGAATTAAAGCAACAAGTGGACAATCGCAGAACTTTTGCGATCATTTCCCATCCGGATGCTGGGAAAACAACGATTACAGAACAATTACTATTGTTTGGTGGGGCTATCCGTCAAGCCGGGACCGTAAAAGGCAAAAAAACAGGTAATTTTGCCAAATCAGACTGGATGGAAATCGAGAAACAACGTGGGATTTCTGTTACTAGTTCTGTTATGCAGTTTGATTATCAAGGGAAACGAGTAAATATCTTGGATACACCAGGACATGAAGATTTTTCTGAAGATACTTATCGTACTTTGATGGCCGTGGATAGTGCGGTTATGGTAATCGATAGTGCAAAAGGGATCGAAGCACAGACAAAGAAATTATTCCAAGTTGTAAAAAAACGTGGCATCCCGATATTTACTTTTATCAACAAACTAGATCGTGATGGTCGTGAACCATTGGAATTGTTAGAAGAATTAGAAGAGCTATTAGATATCGAATCTTATCCGATGAATTGGCCAATCGGTATGGGTAAAGGGCTAGAAGGTCTTTATGATATCTACCATAATCGTGTAGAGTTTTATCGTCCGGAAAATTATCAGGATGAACGATTAGTAGAATTGGATGAAGATGGACTGCTTCCCGAAAATCATCCTCTAACTGAAAATTCCTTATATGAACAAGTCTTAGAAGAAGTAGAACTAATCAAAGAGGCTGGAGATGCATTTAATCAAGAAAAAATTGCTCGTGGCGATCAGACACCAGTATTTTTTGGTTCTGCATTGACTAACTTCGGTGTACAGACTTTTTTAGAGACTTTCGTTGAATTGGCACCAGCTCCTTATGGACACAAAACACAAGATGATCAGATGGTAAGTCCTTATGAGGAAGAATTTTCAGGTTTCGTATTCAAGATCCAAGCAAATATGAATCCAGCCCATCGTGACCGAATCGCTTTTGTCCGAATCTGTTCTGGAACATTCGAACGAGGAATGGATGTCTGTTTGGAACGTACAAATAAAAAACTGAAATTAAGCAATGTCACACAATTTATGGCAGATTCGAGAGAAAACGTCGAAAAAGCAGTAGCAGGCGATATCATCGGTGTATATGATACAGGTAATTATCAGATTGGGGATACATTGTTCGAAGGAAAACTAAAAGTTGCTTATGAAGAACTCCCTTCATTTACTCCAGAGCTATTTATGAAAGTGACTGCAAAAAATGTCATGAAGCAAAAATCCTTCCACAAAGGAATCTATCAATTAGTTCAAGAAGGAGCGATTCAGCTTTATAAAACATATCTAACGGAAGAATATATCATTGGAGCTGTTGGTCAGCTACAATTCGAAGTATTCCAATATCGTATGTTAAATGAGTATAACGCCGAAGTAATCATGTCTCCAATGGGACACAAAATCGCTCGCTGGATCGATCCAGAAGATTTGGATGAGAAGATGAGTTCAAGCCGCAATATCTTGGCTCGTGACCGTTTCGACCAACCATTGTTCTTATTCGAGAACCAATTTGCAGAACGCTGGTTTGCGGATAAATATCCTAATGTAAAATTAAAAAGTTTGATGTAAAGAAGTCTTGACAAGCTGCCCTGCATCAAGTAATAAGAATAGCCAAACAAAAACAGCTTCTCATATTTTGTTTAGAGCCGTGACGGATTTTCCGTGACGGCTCTTTTTACTATTTAAAATCATAGAAATGTCTAATCAAAAAAATATAAAAATTATTTTGCGTACATATGATTAAAGAAAGGAGAGTGTGACACATGGAAACAGAATGGCAAAGACGTGAAAGAAAAAAACAGAAAAAAGAAGAGATGTTACAATTATGTCAATTATTAGATGTAAAAGACTGGGACAAAAACGAGCAGATTGCACAAAAAGTACGATCAATCATCCATAAAGAGGAAAAAGTTAAAAATAAAGACACGCGTAGAACTGAAAATGAAAAGAGAAAAGTACAAAAGAAAAGAGAAAAATCAAAAAGCTAGAAAGAAAAAGAGGCTGGGACAGAAGCGTTTAACTCCAAGAAATAAGAAGAAATTCACGAAAATTGCTTTTCAAATTTTTGTGAATTTCAGCTTATTTCCGAAGGAGTTGCTTCTGCTTCCGCCGTTTATACGTGTTTAGAGCGTGAGACAAAAGTGTTCTTTACTTTTGTCCCACGCTCTTTAATTATTATGTTCAAAATTTGTTTACACGGCTAATGTAGCGCCTAATTCATGTTTTGGAATCGAGATCTCAACAAGGCCTGCCAATTCGATTACTTTGATTTCATCCTCGTGGTAAACGGCGTCTTTGATTTTATCTAAGAAATAATTTTTAGCATCTTCGATTTCTTTCGGCTGGATTTTACGTTTGTCATTGATCAGCAGAATTTCATTATGTTCAGGGGCTTCAGTGTAGACAATAGTGGTATTTCCGGCTGTGTAGACCTTGACTAGATGGGCATCAGTGTTTTCAAGCTGGTTTAATACAAGACGGGAATGGCTGTTTGTTACATTTACCAATTTCATGGCGCTCACCTCTTTTATGTATTTTTAATTGCTTGTTTCTCTTATTATAATTTCTTTTTTATAAAATGAACAGTATTTTGACTTTTCTGAAAAAAGAATGAGACGGCATTTCTCAAAGAAATACCGTCTCACGCTATAAAACTGGATTTATTCAGCCGTTTCTTCGGCTGATTCTTTTGCCAAACGTTCTGGTTTAGAAGTAACGATGATTTTTCCATCTTTATCCAGTTTTGCTTTCAACTCATGGATAGAAGGGTGATCAAGATAAAATTCAGCGATACCATCTTCGATTTGTTCTTGGATCGTGCGTCGAAGAGGACGAGCACCCATAGATGGATCATAGCCTAAGTCAACTAATTTTTCTTTGACATTCGTAGGAACTTCGATGTGAAGTTGCTGTGCTGCCAGCATTTGGTTGACATCGTCTAGCATTAGTGTGACGATTGTCATCAAGTTTTCTTTTGATAATGCACTGAATTCGATGATCCCGTCAAAACGGTTCAGAAATTCTGGTGTAAAGTAGTTGTTTAATTGGTTCAATACAGAACGAGTAACACCTTCGCGTGCCGCACCAAAACCAACGTTTGCTTCTACTTTACCAGTTCCGGCATTACTTGTCATAATGATGATCGTATCTTTAAAGCTGACCGTTCTTCCTTGTGCATCTGTCAATCGACCATCATCTAAGATTTGCAAGAACATATGCAAAACATCTGGATGAGCTTTTTCTACTTCATCTAACAAGACAAGACTGTAAGGATTTCTCCGTACTTTTTCTGTTAATTGACCAGCTTCTTCGTATCCGACATAACCTGGAGGAGAACCAATCAATTTAGAGACACTATGTTTTTCCATATATTCAGACATATCGAAACGAATCATTGAATCTTGTGAACCGAATAGTTCGTAGGCAAGTTGTTTCGCAAGCTCTGTTTTACCTACACCAGTTGGACCAACAAATAAGAAGGAGCCGATTGGACGATTCTGTTTGTTTAATCCAACACGGTTTCGGCGAATCGCTTTCGCTACTCGATCTACAGCGTTATCTTGTCCGATGACATGAGCTTTCAAGTCATCTGCTAAGTTTTTCAGTTGTGTCTGTTCTTTTTCTTTTAATTCACCCACTGGAATACCTGTCCGTTGTTCAACGATTTTTTCCATATCTTTTTCGGTAATCACAGGTGTTTCCTCTTCAGTGAGCTGACGTTCTTTCATTTTTTGAAGTTTATTGATCTGATCGCGATAATAAGCTGCTTTTTCGAAATCTTCTTCTCGAGAAGCTAAAACTTTTTGTTCTTCTGCTTCTTGCAGTTTTTTCTCGATTGTTTTAGGATCAACGATTTGGATCGTCAAGTTTTTCTTAGAACCTGTTTCATCTAGCAAATCGATGGCTTTATCCGGCAAGAAGCGATCTTGGACATAACGATTGGATAAAGTTGCGGCTGCTTCGATGGCCTCATCAGTATATTTTACATGATGATAGTCTTCATAACGTTTTTGCAAACCTTTCAAAATACTAATCGTTTCTTCGACAGTTGGTTCATCTACCCGTACAGGTTGCATACGACGTTCTAAAGCAGCGTCTTTTTCGATGATGCGGTACTCGTTTAAGGTAGTAGCACCAACCATTTGCAATTCTCCTCGAGCTAAAGCTGGTTTTAAAATATTACCAGCATCCATATTTCCATCACCAGCAGAACCAGCACCGACGATTTCGTGAACTTCATCTATGAATAGGATCACATTTTCTGCTTGACGGATCTCTTCAATCAATTTTTGCATACGTTCTTCAAATTGTCCTCGTATACCAGTACCTTGGACTAAAGATACGACATCTAAACGAATGACTTCTTTGTCCATTAATTTTTGCGGTACATCACCATCTACGATTTTTTGTGCTAAACCTTCAACAACTGCTGTTTTACCAACACCTGGTTCTCCAATCAAGACAGGATTGTTCTTGGTTCGGCGATTTAAAATTTCAATGACTCGTTTGATTTCGTCATCGCGTCCGATCACAGGATCGATATCACCTTGTCGTGCTTGTTCTGTGATATTGATTCCATATTCTCCCAATAAACCTTCTGTATTGCCTTGAGGTGGCTGACCACCATTGAAGTTGTTGTTTCCGCCAAATTGTGTTGGTGGTGTTTGCTCATAATTTCCTTGCTGTTGCATTTGGCGAGACATGGAACGGAAAAGATCGTCCAAACTGCCAAATCCAAATGGATCGTTTTGGGCCATATTAGTCAGACCTCCATTTTGTTGATTTTTGATTTTTTGATAACAGCTCTGACAATAATCAAGTTGTGTCCGCTGACCATTGACAGTGGCATACAAGTGAATCGTTGCCTCATTCTTGCCGCAGTTTTGACAAAGCATGAATCATTCACGTCCTTTCACAAAAATGGGTACATCCATATTTTACATCTCGTTTTTCATGAGGTAAAAGAATAACCCCTAGTTTTTTAAGAGATTTATGAGGTAGAAAAGGTGAAATTTATATTGACCATTCCTGACCTTTGACTCTTATTATACTAAAAATAAAAAGGGAAGCAAGTAATTCGTTTCATATGAAAACAAAGAGGGTCAAAGGAAAGAATGATAAACGTCAGGAGAAGAGAAAGCGACAAGAAAAAGAAAATAAACATGTTTGTTATAAAATGTGAAGAAAAGGATGAAAAAGAATCCGGAATAATTTGAATACTTTTATCTGAAATTGAATGAAAACTGTTGTATCTAACGAAAAAAAATGTTAATCTTTACAGATGAAAGGGTGGCATTTGTTAGGATTCTCTGAATTACTAAAAAAGAAAACCCTCACATAAAAACAACACTCACTTAAAGGAGACCGATTAATATGGAAAAGAAAGAATTTCACGTAGTAGCAGAAACTGGGATCCACGCTCGTCCAGCTACACTATTAGTACAAACAGCAAGCAAATTTAACTCTGATGTAAACTTAGAGTATAAAGGTAAATCAGTAAACTTGAAATCAATCATGGGCGTTATGTCTTTAGGTGTAGGTCAAGGTTCTGATGTTACTATTACTGCAGAAGGTGCTGACGAAGCTGATGCAATGGCAGCAATCGTTGAAACAATGAAGAAAGAAGGCTTATCTGAATAATGGTTGAAATGCTAAAAGGGATTGCCGCTAGTGACGGTGTAGCCGTTGCAAAAGCTTACCTGCTAGTTCAACCGGATTTAACATTCAGTAAGGCAACAGTAGAAGATACTGCGGCTGAAGAAGCTCGTTTGGATGCTGCATTAGCTAAATCTACTGAAGAATTGCAGCAAATTCGTGAAAAAGCAGCGCAAAGCTTAGGTGAAGCAGAAGCGCAAGTATTTGATGCCCATTTGATGGTTCTTTCAGATCCAGAAATGGTAGGTCAAATCAAGCAAAATATTAAAGACAACAGCGTAAATGCTGAATCAGCGCTAAAAGAAGTAACGGATATGTATATCGGTATGTTCGAAGCAATGGAAGATAATGCTTATATGCAAGAGCGTGCTGCAGACATTCGTGACGTTGCTAAACGTATTTTAGCGCACTTATTAGGCGTTACTTTACCAAATCCATCAATGATCGACGAAGAAGTGGTCGTTGTTGCACATGACTTGACTCCAAGTGATACAGCACAATTAGATCGCAATTTTGTAAAAGCGTTTGTAACAGACATTGGTGGACGTACTTCACATTCTGCTATCATGGCACGTTCTTTAGAAATTCCAGCAATCGTTGGGACAAAAGAAATTACTGCTAAAGTCAAAGAAGGCGATATTTTGGCTGTCAACGGGATCGAAGGCGATGTAATCATCGATCCTACAGATGAACAAAAAGCTGAATTTGAAAAAGCAGGTGCAGATTACGCAGCACAAAAAGCAGAATGGGAAAAATTAAAAAATGCAGAAACTGTCACAGCTGACGGCAAGCATTTTGAATTAGCTGCAAACATCGGAACACCAAAAGATCTAGTTGGTGTCCATAATAATGGTGGAGAAGCAGTTGGTCTGTACCGTACTGAATTCCTGTATATGGATTCTCCAGACTTCCCAACAGAAGATGACCAATATGAAGCTTATAAAGCTGTATTAGAAGGTATGGAAGGAAAACCTGTAGTTGTTCGTACAATGGACATCGGTGGAGATAAAGAACTACCATATCTGCAATTACCTCATGAAATGAATCCATTCTTAGGATATCGTGCATTGCGTATCAGTTTATCTGAACAAGGCGATGAAATGTTCCGTACACAAATGCGTGCATTGCTTCGTGCATCTGTTCATGGTAACTTACGTATCATGTTCCCTATGGTAGCTACACTCAAAGAATTCCGCGCAGCAAAAGCGATCTTTGAAGAAGAAAAACAAAAATTGATCAGTGAAGGCAAGGAAGTATCTGATACGATCCAAGTCGGCATCATGATCGAGATTCCAGCAGCAGCAGTCTTAGCAGACAAGTTTGCAAAAGAAGTAGATTTCTTCTCTGTAGGTACAAACGATTTGATTCAATACACAATGGCAGCAGACCGTATGAACGAACGCGTTTCTTACTTGTACCAACCATATAACCCATCAATTTTACGTTTGATCAAAAATGTAATTGATGCAGCACACGCTGAAGGAAAATGGGCAGGTATGTGTGGAGAAATGGCTGGAGATCAAACAGCTGTTCCATTGCTAGTAGGTATGGGTCTAGATGAGTTCTCAATGAGTGCGACATCTATTCTTAAAACGCGTAGTTTAATGAAACGCTTGGACACAGCGAAAATGGCTGAACTTGCTGATCGTGCATTGAAAGAATGCGATACGATGGAAGAAGTCGTTGAACTTGTTCATGAATATGTAAAATAAACAACGTATCAAAAGCTGGTGTGGCTTGTAAAAGAGCTACGCCAGTTTTTTTGTTCTTTTTTAAGAAAACGTTTTCGTCAGTAAGAATAGACAAAAATAGGGCTTAAGTTTGAGTGACAGTTTGTAGGCTATGTTATACTATATAAGTGAAGGGGGACGTAAGGTGAAGGTATTATTATATTTTGAAAGTGAAAAGATGCTTGCAAAATCTGGAATCGGGCGTGCGCTTGATCATCAAAAACGTGCTCTGACGGAAGTCGGTATCTCTTATACACTAGATGAAAAAGAAGATTATGACATCCTGCACATCAATACATACGGAATCAATAGTCATAACATGGTCAATAAAGCCAGAAGAGAAGGAAAAAAAGTTGTCTATCATGCGCATTCTACAGAGGAAGATTTCCGAAATTCCTTTATCGGATCGAACCAGCTTTCTCCTATCGTAAAAAAATATCTGGTAGGATTGTACCAAAAAGCGGACTATCTGATCACGCCAACACCTTATTCAAAACAGTTGTTGGAAAGCTATGGTATCCGTGTGCCGATTCAAGCTATTTCCAATGGGATCGACTTAGAGAAATATCGCCCTGATCCAATGAAAGAACAAAAGTTCAGAGAATATTTCAAACTGTCTCCGGATCAAAAAGTAATCATTTGTGTCGGTTTGTTTTTCGAACGTAAAGGAATCATTGATTTCGTAGAAATTGCTAAGAAGATGCCCGAATACACATTTATTTGGTTTGGCCATGTTCCCATGTACTCGATTCCTCGGAACATCCGGAAAATTGTAAAAGAAGATCATCCTGAAAATGTCCTGTTTCCTGGATACATTCGTGGAGAGATCATAGAAGGTGCGTATTCAGGTGCAGACCTATTCTTTTTCCCTTCTTATGAAGAGACAGAAGGGATCGTTGTTTTAGAAGCTTTAGCAAGCAAACAAAACGTACTTGTTCGAGATATTCCAGTGTATAATGGCTGGTTAGAAGATAGCAAGAACTGCTATATGGGGAAGACAAACGAAGAATTTATCCGACTGATCCAACAGATTACCAATCAAGAACTACCGAGTACGACACAAGCCGGTTATCAAACAGCAAAAGAGCGAAGTATCAATAAAATCGGTGAAGAACTTAAAAATGTATACGAAAGTGTACTGAATGAAAAAGTCTCTAGCAAATTAAAAAAAGTAAATCAGATCAAGGACTAGTTTGGAGGCGAAAAACATGAAAATCGGCTTTTTTACCGATACCTACTTTCCGCAAGTCAGCGGAGTTGCTACATCGATTAAAACATTAAAACAAGAATTAGAAAGACATGGGCATGAAGTCTATATTTTTACAACGACCGATCCTAATGCAGATAAGTTGGAAAAAGATGTGATTCGAATGCCAAGTGTACCATTTATTTCTTTCAAGGATCGAAGAGTTGTTGTTAGAGGCATGTGGTATGCTTATTTGGTTGCCAAAGAACTAGAACTAGATCTTATTCATACCCATACAGAATTCGGAGCAGGGATACTTGGGAAGATGGTAGCTAAGAAGTTGAAAATACCTCTGATCCATACTTACCATACGATGTATGAAGACTACCTTCATTATATCGGTAAAGGAAAAGTGATCAGGCAATCCCATGTAAAATACTTGTCTAGATTATTTGCAAATCATACGACAGGTGTAGTTTGTCCAAGTGAACGTGTTATTGATACATTACGCAGCTATGGTGTAATAGCACCGCTTCGCGTGATTCCTACTGGTATCGACATTGAAAAATTCAAACGTTCTGATATCACTCAGCAGGATATCAGCAAATTAAGGGAGTCACTAGGTCTTCAGGAAAACCATTTGATGATTCTTTCTTTAAGCAGGATTTCTTATGAGAAAAATATCCAAGCCTTGATTAATGGGTTTCCTCAGGTCATCTCCGCTTATCCTAACGCCAGATTAGTTATCGTAGGAAAAGGACCTTATGTAGAAGAGTTAGAGGAATTGATCTCAGAACTGCAGTTAGAAGAATTTGTGCAGTTCACAGGAGAAGTGGACAACAATGATGTAGCACTTTATTATAAAGCGGCAGATTATTTTGTCAGTGCTTCTACTTCAGAAACACAAGGGCTTACTTATACAGAAGCGATGGCAGCCGGAACACCTTGTGTCGTGGAAGGAAATGCTTATTTGAACCGATTGTTCGATCATCCTTCATTAGGGAAAACTTTTGAAACCGACGAAGACTTTGCACCAGCACTTATTGATTATATTTCCAGTGAAGTTCCTAAAGATCCAAAAGTTTTAGAAGCTAAACTTTATGATATTTCATCTACACATTTCGGCGAAGCTATGATCGAATTTTATCAAGACATGGTTGTTTATCATGAAGAAGAGATGCGAAGAAAAGAAGAAGAAGACTCGATTGAACGAATCAAAATAAAATTAAATTCATTTAAAAGATAAAATTCAAACATTTTTTATGAAAAAATCCTTGTTTCTAGCGTATACTAGCATAGAAGCAAGGATTTTTGATTTTTAGGAGGTCGAAAAAATGAAACTTGGTTTTATCGGAACAGGCGTCATGGGAAGTGCTGTCGCACGCCATCTACTAGAAGCAGGACACGAAGTAGCTGTCTATAATCGGACAAAAGCAAAAGCTGATCCTTTAGTAACAGAAGGAGCTATCTGGGCAGATACACCAAAAGCGGTAGCAGAACAAAGTAATATTCTCTTTACAATGGTAGGTTACCCCAAAGATGTAGAAGAAATCTACTATGGACAGTCGGGGATTTTTTCTGCAGATATCTCAGGACATATTTTAGTTGACTTGACTACAAGTACACCAAGCCTGGCAGAAAAAATTGCAAAAACAGCAAAAGAAAAAGGCGCAGATGCGTTAGATGCACCGGTATCCGGTGGTGACTTAGGAGCAAAGAATGGTACACTGACGATCATGGTCGGTGGAGAAGAAGCCGTTTATGATCAAGTACTGCCTTTATTCAAAGAATTTGGTACGACATTTACATTGCATGGTTCTGCTGGGAAAGGTCAGCATACAAAAATGGCTAATCAGATCATGATTGCAGGTACGATGACAGGAATGACGGAAATGCTTGTCTATGCACAAAAAAACGGACTTGATTTAAAGAAAGTGATTGAGACGCTTTCAGGTGGAAGTGCAGCTAACTGGTCTTTAAGCAATTATTCTCCTCGTATTTTAAAAGAAGATTACACACCTGGTTTTTTTGTCAAACATTTTATCAAAGATTTAAAGATTGCATTAGAAGAAGCAGAAAAAATGGACCTTGTATTGCCAGCAACTACCCAAGCATTGAAACTATATGAAGAGTTGGCAGATAAAGGTTTTGAGAATGACGGAACCCAAGCTTTGATCAAACTTTGGTGGCCTGAAGGAAAAATACCAGAAAAAAAATCATAAAAAACGAGTTTTTTTAGAGAAAATCAATGCAAGTAGGCTATGCTTTTGATACAATATAACAGAAATAAGAAAAGGAGGACCTCCGATGACACATTCACAATTAGTCGCAATCATAAAACGACTGGAGGCTATGGTCGAGTCAGCAGATAATGAACTGCAAGTTCGCCGTTTTGAAAAAGAAGGCGTAGAGAAGTGTACAGTAACTTATGATAAAGCGACCGATACATTTGAATTAACTGAAACAGATACTCATCAGCAATACGAATTTGATAATATCGATATCGTAGCGATGGAAATCTATGACTTAATCCAATAAATTTTAGGATAATTGACATTTGAAGTTGAAGATGCCTAAAAGAAGCCGAGAAGCAACTAATTTAGTTGCTTTTCAGCTTCTTTTTTGTTTAACAGTTCAATTTCAGACTGTTCTTTTTCTAATTTTTTGCGGTAACTGATCAAGATTTGTACAGGATCGATTTCTTCTTTTGATAATTGACGTTTCAAAGATAAATGAGCTTCTTTCTTTTCATAATAGAAGTCAGGAGAAACGTCACCAGAGGCAATCATTGTTTCTACAAGTTGACCATAACAAACGAGGTAGTGCTTTTTCTGACTCTCATCTGCTGCTAATGGCATGCTGAAGGTGAGCGATGGTGTTCTTAAAAACTGCTTTTGTTCCTGGATCCGTCTAATAAAATAAGTAACTAATTCGATATCTTTTTGAAGCATACCGGCTTTTTCGAAATTCAACTGATAGATGAAATGTTGTTGTCTTTTTTTCAAGTAAGTCAGTAGCTTTTTGTTTCGGCCTTGAAACAGCCCTTGGAGTTCCTTTTTTTTCTGTTCAAAAGTCATTTCCTGTAGGTCAGGAAGCTGGACACGCAAAGCTAACAAACTAATTTCAGACAACCAAGGCATTTGATAAGTTTCTTCCATTATACGCAAAATAGACGGCATTTTTTTATAGAGACGAAAAGGCCCGTATGTTCGAGCCGTAGGAGTATCTGTTAATACAAATCCCTTATTGGTAATATGTACATAATTATAATTACTGAAATAATTCATTTGTCGGTTATAAAAAGGTCGGTAATGTTGGATCAATTGACACTCGAGCAATAAAGCATCTAATTCCGTGTCTACTACGACGAAATCAAAATCTGTTATATGATGAATCATGCGTAATACTTTTTTCGAATGCTGTTTATTCTGATGAAAATAGCTGCTTACTCTATTTTTGAGCCGTTTTGCTTTACCAACATAGATGACCTTACCATCTCGGTCTTTCATAAGATAGACACCCGGCAGCATGGGGAGAGTTTTCATTTTTTCTTTTAACATAGGATCTCCTTTTACGCTTTGAATAAAAAGACTATAACAAATTTTGAAATAATGGACAAGTTTTAGGGAATTATATAGTTCTGTTCACAGAAAATACTTTGATAATCAAAATATGTGAGATAGATGATTTTTCTAATAAAAGAAATTATAAATGCTGATTTATCAGTTGTTTTAAATGAGTAAAATCTTAAAAAAAGCTCATATAGTAAAAAAATGATCTTTTAAGGTTGCATTTTGAAAAAAGTTAAGATATAGTTTGAACATCAAAAGATTTGATAATCAAACTAATTAGTGGACGGTGGAACATGGAACCAGATTTAAAAACAGTAAATGATTATCTTGTTAGTGTCTTCAATGATATTTTGACAATCGAAGAGTCTGAGCTGAAAAAATCTCAATTCAAAGATCTGTCAATCACAGAGATGCACACGATCGAGGCAATCGGGATGTACAAGAAAAAAACAACTTCAGAAGTAGCCAAAGAACTATCAATTACTGTTGGGACCTTGACCACTGCTATTAACAAGTTAGTAAAAAAAGGCTATGTCGAACGTATCCGCAGTGAAGATGACCGCCGCGTTGTAAAGTTGGGACTAACGAAAAAAGGAAAGTTACTATTTCGGGTCCATCAGCATTTTCATCGTGAAATGGTCAAGAACATCTTAGACGGAATGGCTACGGAGGAACAGCATGCCTTGCTGGATGCACTGAAAAACTTGCACGACTTCTTGCAAGACTATAAGTGAGGATATTTAATGGAACAATTTGGAATGATTACTGCAACAGCCAGCGTCCTTCCTGAAAAGATTATTACTAATAATGATCTTTCCAAGATGATGGATACCTCTGATGAATGGATTTCGTCAAGGACGGGTATTCGTGAACGAAGATGTGTAACAAATCAGGAGACTTCTGATTTATGCATTTTAGTGGCGGAAAAATTGATAAAACAGAAAAATCTAAACCCTAAAGATTTGGATTTTATTTTAGTAGCAACAATGTCGCCCGATTACACGACACCATCTGTAGCAGCACAAGTACAAGGGAAATTGGGAGCAACTCATGCTATCGCTTTTGATATCAGTGCTGCGTGCTCAGGATTTGTTTATGCGTTAAGTATGGCTGAAAAAATGATCCGCTGCGGCTCAACTAAGGGACTGGTGATTGGTGGTGAAACACTATCTAAGCTAATCGATTGGTCTGATCGTACGACTGCTGTGTTGTTTGGCGATGGAGCAGGTGGGATTCTCTTAGAAGCGAATCCACAGAAAAAATTGCTGAAAGAAAAATTAGCAGCTGACGGAACCAGAAGTAGCTCATTGACCGCTGGCTACCAGCAAAATAAAAATCCGTTCTATTCAGAAGATTCAGAAGGTTCGTATTATTTGCAAATGACTGGCAGAGATATTTTTGATTTTGCCGTACGAGACGTTGCAAACAATATCCAAGAAGTCATGAAAGACAAACCAGTTGATTATCTGCTTTTGCATCAGGCAAACCTCAGAATTATTGAGAAAATTGCCCGAAAAGTAAAGATGCCGCAAGAAAAGTTCCTGACCAATATGGATAAATATGGGAATACATCTGCTGCAAGCATCCCTATCTTATTGGATGAAGCAGTTTCTAGTGGAAAGATCACCTTGGGAAAACAGCAGAAAGTAATATTTACAGGCTATGGCGGAGGTTTAACATGGGGAAGTATTCTCATGGAGTTGTAGACTGTTAAATTATAAAAATAAAAAGCAAACAATATCGGAGGAATATATTATTATGGTATTCGAAAAAATTCAAGAAATCATCGCAGAAGAATTAGGAAAAGAAACTGAAGAAATCAAATTGACTACTGACATCCAAGAAGACTTAGAAGCTGACAGCTTGGATTTATTCCAAATCATCAATGAAATCGAAGATGAATTTGACGTGAAAATCGAAACAGAAGACGGAATCAAAACGGTTCAAGATTTAGTGACTTACGTAGAAAAACAAACTGCATAATCATTAAAATTAGGTTGGGGGCTGGGACATTTCCTGAAATAGGAATGTCTCGGCCTTTTTGAATAAAAAGAATCAAACATATATTCTGGATATATTGGAGAAAAACATGAAAACAGCATTCTTATTTAGTGGCCAAGGTGCACAATATCAAGGTATGGGAAAAGATTTGTATGAAGAAGTCATTGTAAAGCAGACATTTGATGAAGCAAGTGAAATTCTTGGCTACGATATGGCTGAACTTTGCTTTACAGAAAATGAACATTTGGATCAGACGCAATATACACAGCCAGCTATTCTAACAGTCAGCATCGCATATTATCGCTTATTGAAGGAGCACGGAATCATCCCAGATGCAGCTTTAGGACTGAGTTTAGGAGAATATTCGGCATTAGTAGCTAGTAATGCGTTATCCTTCACTGAAGCAGTTGCGTTAGTAGCAAAAAGAGGCGCTTATATGACAGAAGCGGCCCCAGCTGGAAGCGGGAAAATGGTTGCAGTGATGAATGCGCCGATTGAAACGATCGAGGAAAGCTGTCATGAAGCTAGTAAGTACGGCATCGTATCTCCTGCAAATTATAATACACCTCAGCAGATCGTGATTGGTGGCGAAGAAAAAGCAGTAGACGAAGCTGTTTTACTATTAAAAGAAAAAGGGTTCAAAAGAATGATCCCTCTAAATGTCAGCGGGCCTTTTCATACAGCTATTTTAGAACCGGCAGCAAAAAAACTGGCGAAGGACCTAAGTCAGATTCAATTCTCTGAACCTTCTTTTCCTATCATAAGCAACACAACAACGGAAATAATGAAGAAAGAAACGATCGCGGGACTACTTGAACAGCAAGTCATGCAACCTGTTCGTTTCTATGAGAGTATCCATAAGTTAAAAACAATCGGCATCGAGCAAGTCATCGAAGTCGGCCCCGGAAAAGTATTAAGCGGATTTATGAAAAAAATCGATAAAACAATATCAGTTCTGCGTGTTGAGAATAAGCAGACATTTGATGAAACAATAGCAATACTATAAGGAGGAACGTTATGGATGTAAAAGGAAAAAATGTATTTATCACAGGTAGTACAAGAGGAATCGGCAAAGCGATGGCCTTAGCTTTTGCAAAAGCTGGAGCAAATATCATTTTGAATGGTCGCGGAGAGATTCCAAAAGAAAAGATAGAAGAAATCGAAGCATTCGGTGTAAAATGCGTAGGAGTTTCCGGTGACATCTCTGATTATGAGAAAGCGGGACAAATGATCAAAGAATCAGAAGAAAAGCTTGGATCGATCCATGTGTTAGTAAACAATGCCGGAATCACAAATGACAAACTTGTGATGCGGATGGATGCAGAAGATTTCAAAAAATGTCTTGATATCAATTTGATCGGAACCTTCAATATGACGCAGCACGTATTGAAAAAAATGATGAAGCAGCGAGAAGGGGCCATCATTAATCTCTCTAGTGTATCTGGGTTGATTGGAAATATTGGTCAAGCAAATTATGCAGCTAGTAAAGCTGGCGTAGTAGGATTAACAAAATCTGTGGCACGAGAAGCTGCAACTAGAGGCATTACATGTAATGCCATTGCGCCAGGATTCATCACAACTGATATGACGGAAGTTTTAGCAGACAAAGTCAAGGAACAAGCGGAAAAGCAAATTCCGATGCAGCGTTTCGGACAAGTAGAAGATGTTGCACAAACAGCAGTTTTCTTAGCACAAAATCCATATATCACCGGACAAGTCATCAATGTCGATGGCGGATTGGTCATGCACGGATAAGAAAAGGAGAGCAAATAAATGAATCGAGTGGTAATTACTGGCTATGGAGTCACTTCACCTATTGGAAATGACGCAGACAGCTTTTTGAATAGCTTAAAAGAGGGTACGAATGGCATCGCACCGATCACTAAATTTGATGCTTCAGAAACAGGGATTACCTTAGCGGGCGAGGTCAAAGATTTTCCTTACGATAAATATTTTATTAAAAAAGATAGCAAACGAATGGATATGTTTTCAATCTATGGAATCTACGCTGCTTTAGAAGCAATGGAGATGAGCGGTTTAGATAAAGAAAAAATGAATCAAGACCGGTTTGGCGTCATCATCGGATCTGGGATCGGTGGTCTTCCAACAATCGAAAACCAAGTTATTCGTCTACATGAAAAAGGTGCAAAACGAGTTTCTCCAATGTTCGTGCCAATGGCGATTGCCAACATGGCAGCTGGAAATATTGCTTTGCGCGTAGGTGCAAAAGGTATTTGTACAGCTATCGTAACAGCTTGTGCTAGCGGAACGAATTCAATTGGGGAAGCATTCCGTAACATCAAACATGGCTATTCAGATGTCATTCTTGCTGGAGGAACAGAAGCAACGATTTGTGAGATGGGGATTGCTGGATTTGCAGCTTTAACAGCACTCTCAGAATCAACTGATCCTAATCGTGGTTCGATTCCGTTTGACGAAAATCGGAATGGTTTTGTGATGGGTGAAGGAGCAGGTGTTCTAGTTCTTGAATCTTTAGAACATGCACAAGCTCGCGGTGCCAAAATCTATGGAGAAATCGTTGGATACGGTGCAAACTGTGACGCTTACCATATGACAGCTCCTACTCCAGATGGTTCTGGTGCATCTAAAGCAATGAAGCTTGCGATGGAAGAAGCTGGTGTACAGCCGGAACAAGTCGGATATATCAATGCTCACGGAACAAGTACACCAGCCAATGACCAGGCAGAAGCAAAAGCAATCCAAATCGCATTAGGTGAAAATTTCAGAGATACTTACGTCAGCAGCACGAAATCGATGACTGGACATTTATTGGGAGCAGCCGGCGGGATCGAAGCCTTGGCAACTTTGCTGGCATTAGAACATCAATTTATCCCACCTACGATCAATGTAGAAAAACAAGATCCTGAGATTGACTTGACAGTTGTCAAAAACGAAAGCAAACCTGCAAGTTTTACTTATGCAATGAGTAATTCATTAGGGTTTGGCGGACATAATGCGGTTCTGTGCATGAAACGCTGGGAGGAATAATTTTGGATATCAATGAAATCAGAGAATTAGTCAGTCAATTTGATCAATCCTCGCTAACGGAATTCGATTTGCGTGAAGGTCAATTTGAATTGTATATGAATAAAAATAAAACAAGTCGAGGCATGAATATGGTTCAAACAAACGAAACGTTGCCAGTTTCGGAGCCAGTCAATGTCATACCTGAACAAGCAACAACTGCTCCAGAAACAATGAAAGAAAAAGAATCGGCAGTATTTGATGGAATCGAGGTTGTTTCGCCAATCGTGGGAATCGTTTATCTGCAACCGGCGCCCGACAAACCAGCTTTCAAAAAAGTAGGTGATCAAGTTGCCAAAGGAGAAGTTATCTGCATTATTGAAGCGATGAAACTAATGAATGAGATAACTAGTGAGGCCGACGGAGTAATCACAGAAATCCTTGTAGAAAACGAGTCAGTTGTTGAATATGGACAGCCACTCTTTAGGATCCAGCAAAAATAAGCAAAGCAGGAAAGAGGGAAATCAATGAACATACAAGAAATAAAAGAAATCATTCCACATCGTTATCCAATGCTTTTGATTGATCGAGTGGAAGAAATGGTTGAAGGAGAACGGATCGTTGCTAAGAAAAATGTAACGATCAATGAGCCCTTTTTTCAAGGACATTTTCCAGAAGAACCTGTTATGCCAGGAGTATTGATTGTTGAAGCAATGGCTCAAGCAGGAGCAGTTGCATTACTTTCTCTTGAACAATTCAAGGGAAAGACGGCTTATTTCGGCGGATTGGACAAAGCAAAATTCCGTAAGAAAGTTACACCGGGAGATACCTTATACCTTGAAGTTGAGATATTGAAAGTGAAAGCTTCAGCCGGAATAGGCAAAGGAATCGCTAAAGTAGACGGTAAAAAAGTAGCCGAAGCGGAATTAACCTTTATGATTGGATAGGTGAAATATGTTTTCTAAAGTATTGATAGCTAACCGCGGTGAAATCGCTGTACGTATCATTCGTGCATGCCGCGAACTAGGGATCCAAACCGTAGCGATATATTCAGAAGCAGATGCCGAAGCACTTCATACACAGTTAGCAGATGAAGCAATCTGCATTGGCCCGGCAAAAGCCGTTGATTCATATCTGAATGTTCAGGAAGTACTGAGCGCTGCAATCGTGACAAAAGCCGAAGCAATTCATCCAGGATTTGGTTTTTTATCTGAAAATAGCCGATTTGCCTCCATGTGTGAAGAGTGCAATATCACATTTATTGGTCCTAAAAGTGCAACGATCGATGCAATGGGAAATAAGATCAATGCGCGTCAATTGATGCAAGAAGCAAATGTCCCAGTCATTCCAGGAAGTACTGGTGTATTATCTACAGTAGAAGAAGCATTGGAAATAGCAGACAGAATTGGTTATCCAGTGATGCTGAAAGCAGCTGCAGGTGGTGGCGGGAAAGGCATTCGGAAAGTTCAATCAAAAGAAGAGCTCCCACAGCATTTTTCTTCAGCTCAGCAAGAAGCAGCAGCGGCATTTGGAAATGATGATATGTATTTGGAAAAAATCATTTATCCTGCTCGCCATATAGAAGTTCAGATTTTAGGTGATCATTTTGGCAATGTCATTCATTTAGGAGAACGAGATTGTTCTTTGCAACGTAATAATCAAAAAGTACTGGAAGAATCTCCTTCTGTAGTGATCTCACAAACAAAAAGAGAAGCACTAGGAGACGCTGCTGTTCGAGCAGCTAAAGCAGTCAATTATGAAAATGCCGGAACGATCGAGTTTCTGATGGATGAAGAAGGCGATTTTTATTTCATGGAAATGAATACTCGAATCCAAGTGGAACATCCAGTAACAGAAATGGTCACAGGAATCGATTTAGTAAAAAAACAGGTGGAGATAGCAGCCGGCGAGCCTTTGAATGTGTGTCAAGAAGAAGTAGTATTCCAAGGACACGCAATCGAATGCCGGATTAATGCAGAAAATCCTGCTTTCCATTTTGCTCCTTCTCCAGGGAAGATCCAAAACTTACTGCTTCCAGCAGGTGGGATGGGTCTGCGAGTAGACAGTGCAGTTTACCCGGGATATACGATCCCGCCATATTATGATTCAATGATTGCAAAAATAATCGTCCATGGAAATACGCGTTTTGAAGCATTAATGAAGATGCAGCGAGCCTTAAGTGAATTTATCACAGAAGGAATCATCACGAACGCAGAATTTCAGATGGATTTGATTAGTCATCCTGCAGTCATAGCAGGTGATTACAGCACAGCATTTTTACAAGAAGAATTTTTACCGAATTGGACACCAGAAACGGAGATAGGAGGCGCATAGATGGCTCTGTTTAAGAAAAAGAAATATATTCGGATCAATCCTAATAGAGAGAGCAAACCTGCTAACTCGCCATCTGTTCCTGATAACATGTGGGCAAAGTGTCCAAATTGCAAACATATCCTTTATACGAAAGACATCGGTGAAGAAAAAGTATGCCCTCATTGCGGATACGCTTTTCGAATCGGTGCATGGCAGCGTCTAGCTTTGATTATTGATGAAAAAAGTTTTGAAGAATGGGATACGGATCTTGTAACCAAAGATCCGCTAGCATTTCCCGAATATACGGAAAAAATTAAAAAGATGCAAGATAAAACAGGACTTCATGAAGCAGTCCTCACTGGTAAAGCAACCATTCAGGGGATTCCCTTCATTATTGGAGTGATGGATCCTAATTTTATCATGGGAAGTATGGGAACGATTGTCGGAGAAAAGATCACCAGATTATTCGAACGAGCAACAAAGGAAAGACTTCCAGTCGTCTTGTTCACAGCTTCAGGTGGTGCACGGATGCAAGAAGGAATCTTTTCTCTGATGCAGATGGCAAAAATTTCTGCTGCTGTCAAACGGCATAGTAATGAAGGTCTTTTTTATCTAACTGTTTTGACAGACCCGACGACCGGAGGAGTAACTGCCAGTTTTGCAATGGAAGGTGATATCATTTTAGCAGAACCCCAAAGCTTGATTGGTTTTGCTGGAAGACGTGTCATCGAACAGACGATCAAGCAGGAACTTCCAGAAGATTTCCAAAAGGCTGAATTCTTATTGTCTCATGGTTTTGTCGATCAGATTGTTCCCCGCATGGAATTAAAGCAGAAAATCCATACGCTTCTTGAATTGCATACACAGAAAGGATGGATAGATCGTGGATAAGACAGCACATGATGTCGTTCAGTTAGCAAGAGCTAAAGAACGATGGACAAGCTTGGATTTTTTTGAAGAGATCTTCGATTCTTTCGAGGAATGCCATGGTGATCGTTTATTTGCAGATGACGAAGCGATTGTTGGTGGAATCGCTCGATTAGATGGCAAACCGGTAACAGTGATCGGTATTCAAAAAGGACGGGATCTGCAGGAAAATATCCGCAGAAATTTTGGTTCTCCCCATCCTGAAGGCTATCGAAAAGCTTTACGACTGATGAAACAAGCGGAAAAGTTCAATAGACCGGTGATTACATTGATCAATACAGCAGGTGCATATTGCGGTGTAGGAGCAGAAGAGCGCGGCGAAGGAGAAGCTATTGCCAGAAATCTGCTCGAAATGTCTGATTTAAAGGTACCGATCATCGCCATCATCATTGGTGAAGGTGGAAGTGGCGGTGCCCTTGCTCTAGGTTTAGCGGATGAAGTCTGGATGCTGGAAGAAACGATTTATGCTGTGCTTTCTCCAGAAGGATTTGCGTCGATTTTGTGGAAAGACGGTAGTCGCGCCGCAGAAGCAGCTGAGTTGATGAAAATTACTGCGCCAGAACTACGCGAGTTAGGAATCGTTGATCGAGTTATTCCTGAAACGTTCAACGGCGAGCAGTTGCCACGATATAAAGTCGCACACATTATGAAAAAAGCGTTGATTGAAAGATTGACGGAACTTGTTCGATTCGACCAGCATGAATTACTGGAAAAACGGTACAAGAGGTTCCGCCAATATTAGGTGTTTAACAACTAAGCAAAGAGTAAAGAATGGTTCTTGCTCGCTTAGTTGTTTTTTGTTTCTAAATTTTTCTGTGATCAATCTTTATTTTTGGTCATTTTGTAAAGAAATGCTTTTTCTGAAAGACGAACGAGTATAGAGGTAGTTTTTTTTGCTGATATGCAGTATAATACGGGGTTGAGGAGTACTTTATGTGCTCCTTCATTTTTTGCAGATGAGGAGACAGCATGTTTTCAAATTACAAACCAACATGGATGGTAGAAGCCATCTATCAGATTACACCTGCCCAATTAAAGAATCTAGGCATCAAAGCAGTATTGACCGATTTAGACAATACGTTGATTGCATGGAATAATCCAGATGGAACAGAAGAGTTGCTTACTTGGATTTTAGAAATGAAAAATGCAGGAATCCCTGTTGTTGTTGTTTCAAACAATAATTCAAAACGTGTCGCGCGAGCGATTGAAAAATTTGATCTTTTGTATGTTGCACGAGCAATGAAACCTTTAGCAAGAGGGATCAACATAGCAAAGAAACAATTGGATTTAGCAGATGATGAGATAGTAATGGTAGGCGATCAGATTATGACTGATATACGTGGAGCCAATCGTGCAGGGATACGTAGCATCCTTGTAAAACCCATTATCGCAACAGATAGTTGGAAGACACAATTTAATCGTTTTTTGGAAAAAAGAATTATGGCCTATCTATTAGCAAAACACCCTGATATGGGCTGGCGAGGTGGAATCGAATGACAGAAGAATTACAATGTATCGGCTGTGGTGCCGTTATACAAACAAACAAACCCGGTGAATTAGGATACACGCCGCAAACGGCTTTGGAAAAAGGTTTAGCTTCCGGGGAAGTCTATTGTCAGCGTTGTTTCAGATTACGCCATTATAATGAGATCCAAGATGTCTCATTGACGGATGACGACTTTTTGCGCTTACTGAATGAATTAGGGCAAAAAGATGCATTGATCGTCAATGTGGTGGATATTTTTGACTTCAATGGTTCACTAATCCCAGGACTACACCGTTTTGTCGGTGACAATCCAGTACTTTTAGTTGGGAACAAAGTGGATATATTACCTAAATCATTGAAAAAAACTAAATTAACACAATGGATGAAGGAACGTGCTTACGAAGCAGGAATTCGTCCAGTAGATGTATTATTAACTAGTGCTAAGAAATCTCATGAGATGACGGAACTATTAGAAAAAATCGAAGAATACCGCGATGGACGGGATGTCTATATCGTCGGGGTAACAAATGTCGGAAAATCGACGCTTATCAATCAAATCATCAAAAATACAGCGGGAGTACAAGATGTAATCACAACTTCGCAGTTTCCAGGAACGACCTTGGATAAAATCGAGATTCCTTTAGATGACGGGCATTTTTTGATTGATACACCGGGAATTATCCATCGCCATCAAATGGCGCACTACTTAGGTAAAAAAGATTTGCGGATCATTGCACCGTTAAAAGAAATCAAACCTAAAGTTTATCAGCTGAATGAAGGGCAAACACTTTTCTTGGGCGGGCTTGCAAGATTTGATTTTATCAGCGGCAATCGTGCTTCATTTATTGCTTATGTGTCGAATGATGTTAATATTCATCGAACAAAACTGGAAAAAGCAGACGAATTTTATCAAAAACACGTAGGTGGGTTATTGCAGCCGCCTCGTCCTAATGAAGTCGAGGAATTTCCCGAGCTTGTTCGTTTTGAATTTTCCGTGAAAGAAAAAACAGACATCGTTTTTGCCGGTCTAGGCTGGATCACCGTAACAGCACCAGCAGTAATTGCTGGCTGGGCGCCAAGGGGTGTAGATGTCTTGAAGCGAAAAGCATTGATTTAAGGAAGAAGGAAAATTATGAGTTTAAGAGGAAAACAAAAGCGTTTTTTACGTAGCCAAGCGCATCATCTTCAGCCGATTTTTCAAATCGGAAAAGGTGGGATCAATTCAGCAATGATCGTTCAAATTGAAGAAGCTTTAGAAAAAAGAGAACTGATCAAAGTATCGTTACTTCAAAATACAGATGAGATTGCAGAAGAAGCAGCTCAAGTATTAGAAAAAGAAATAGATTGCGAAATCGTCCAAATCATTGGACGTGTTATCGTATTATACAAACCTTCCACAAAAGAAAAGTATCAAAGGCTATCAAAAGAAGTAAAAGCAATATAAGGAGTGACCATGATGAATACGCAAGCTAAGACATTTGTTCGTTCACAATTATTTCCTGAAGAAATGCCTCAATTCCTAGAGAAGAAAAAGCAAGTAGGGATCTTGGGCGGAACATTTAATCCCGTTCACCTTGCACATTTAGTGATGGCTGAACAAGCTGGCCGGAATTTAGGTCTTGACCGCGTATTTTTGATGCCTTCTTATCAGCCACCTCATGTTGATGAGAAACAGACGATTGATGCAAAACATCGACTCAACATGTTGGAATTAGCTGTGGAAGACAATCCTTTTTTGCAGATTGAAACGATTGAATTAGCTCGTGGTGGGAAAAGTTACACCTATGATACTATGAAGGAATTGACGCAAAACAATCCGGATACAGATTATTACTTTATTATCGGTGGGGATATGGTAGAATATTTGCCAAAATGGTATAAAATCGATGAGCTGACTTCTATGGTCAACTTTGTGGGTATACGTCGACCAGGATACACAACGGATACTCCATATCCTGTAATTTGGGTAGATGTACCTGAGATCGACATCAGTTCCACGAAAATACGTCAAAAGATCAAAGAAGGCTGTTCTATCCGCTACCTTGTTCCGGATAAAGTAATTGATTATATTCAAAATGAAGGGTTGTATGAATATGGACTATAGTAATGAATATACTGCTTATTCTAGAGAAAACCTGATGCAAAAAATACAGATGAGAATGAGCGAACAACGCTTCAAGCATGTGCTTGGAGTAGAAGAAACAGCCGTGGCTCTTGCCAAAAAATACGGTGCTTCTCCTGAAAAAGCTAGTATTGCTGCATTGACACATGATTATGCAAAAGAACGACCAGATGAGGAGTTCAAAATGGTAATCGTAAGAGACGGTTTTGATCCAGAGTTATTGAATTATAATAATGCAATCTGGCATGGTCTTGTTGGCGCTTCGTTTGTAGAGCGGGAATTAGGAATCACCGATGCAGAGATTCTTCATGCAATCCGGGTGCATACGACTGGGGCTGCTAAGATGAGTCTCCTTGACAAAATCATTTATGTAGCAGACTATATTGAACCAGGTCGAGATTTTCCTGGGGTACAAGATGCACGAGCCATTGCATGGGCTGATCTAGACGAAGCTGTAGCATTTGAAACAAAACATACATTGGCCCATTTGCTTGCGCAAGAACAACAGATTTATCCAAAAACAATCGAAACATATAATTACTGGGTAGCAAAAAAATAAGCTGCTCATATTAGGAGGAAATCATCATAGATAGTAAAGAACAATTAAAAATTGCGGTTGAAGCAGCAGATTCAAAACGGGCAGAAGACATTATCGCTTTAGACGTTCGAAATGTTTCCTTGTTGGCAGATTATTTCATGATCTGTTCAGCAAATAGCGAACGTCAAATCAACGCAATTACAGAAGAAATCATTGATAAAGAAGAAGAAAACAAATATGAAGTAAAACGTATTGAAGGAAAAGAAGGCGGAAAATGGGTATTGATCGATCTTGGAGATTTGATCGTACATGTTTTCCATGCGCCAGAACGAAGTTTCTATAATCTGGAAAAACTATGGTCAGATGCTCCGCTAGTCGATCTTAGTGAATGGTTGGATTAACATATGGCTTATGAAACATTTGCTTTCATTTACGATGAAGTGATGGACGAAACACTTTATCAGCAATGGCTAGCTTTTTCGAAACGTCATTTACAAGAAGACACAAAAAATATTTTGGAACTGGCATGCGGTACTGGAGCATTAGCGGTTGCCTTTGCAAAAGATGGATATAAAGTGACAGGGTTAGACCTTTCAGAAGAGATGTTGATGATTGCCAGCCAGCGAGCATATGAAGAAGACGCATCGATCCAATTTGTGGAAGGCAATATGCTCGATTTATCAGAAATCGGACAATATCAGGCAATTACCTGTTTTTCTGATTCGCTGTGCTATATGAAAAATAGACAAGAGGTACAGCAAGTGTTTGATGAAGTCTATCAAGCGTTAGAAGAAAATGGCCGATTTTTATTTGACGTACACTCCACCTATCAAGTAGATGAGGTTTTTCCAGAATATAGCTATCATTATCAAGGGGATAATTTTGCTTTTTTGTGGGATAGTTATCCAGGAAGCGAGAAACACAGCATCGAACATTTTCTTACCTTTTTCGTTGAAGAACAAGAAGGGTCTGGTCGATTTATTCGTGAAGATGAACTACATCAAGAGCGTACCTATCCATTGGAAAGTTATTTAAGAATGCTGGAAAACAGCGGCTTTTCGAAAGTCGAAGCATTTTCTGATTTTACAGACGAAGCAGCATCAGAGAAATCAAAGCGCTGGTTCTTTGTAGCATACAAAGACTAGCGGTTTTGCCTGCTCGAGTTAACAAGAAAAGAATAAATCTTCAACATAAATTATATATCCGAACGATATAGGCATTGCTCTTGCAGTGCAGCTTTTCGTCGCAGAAGTATTGTGTTTGCGAGAATAGTTTATATAGTTCGGGTATTTTTTCCGATTTTTGCCTTTTTTTACTTGTCTCTATTTCTTTTTTATCGATAACTATGAAGGAGGATGCGCATGAAAAGCTGCGGGATTATCGTAGAGTACAATCCTTTTCACAATGGACATCGCTATCATGTGGAAATGGCACGAAAAACAACAGGAGCAGAGGTCGTCATTGCTGTAATGAGCGGGAATTTTTTGCAACGAGGCGAACCGGCTATCATCGATAAATGGCATCGCGCGAATGAAGCTTTACAAAATGGTGTGGATTTAGTAGTGGAGCTTCCCGTCGAATGGGCGGTTCAGTCAGCTGACTATTTTGCTAAAGGTGCAGTAAAAATCTTGCAAACACTGGACTGTGACAGTTTGTGTTTTGGAACAGAAGAAGAGACTTCGTTTGATTACAGCAGTTTCGGACGCTTTGTCCAAGAGAATCAAGATAGGATAGAAGAGGCATTTCAAGAACTGTCTGATCAAACGTATAGTTATCCGCAAAAAATGACTGAGGTTTTTCGCAGTCTGTATCCCGATATTGTGCTTGATTTTTCTTCGCCAAATCATATCTTGGGATTAAGTTATGCAAAGGAAAATGCCAAGTATGTCCACCCTATGGAATTACATCCGATCCGACGTAAAAGTGCAGCCTATCATGAAAAAATCATCACAGATCAGACGATAGCCAGTGCAACAGCCATTCGCCATGCGTTAGAAGAAGGAAAAAGGATAGCTGGACTTGTGCCGCCTCAGACAGAAGAAGATCTTTCCACTTGTTCGCTGCAGACTTGGGAATCTTATTGGCCGTATTTGCGTTATCGGTTGTTATCTTCTACTTTGCTGGAACTGACAGATATCTATCAGATGACCGAAGGAATAGAATCGCGCATGAAAACAGCAGCTGCAACTGCTGATAGTTTTGAGGATTTTGTGTCAAAGGTAAAAACAAAAAGATATACATGGACACGGATCCAACGATTATCTTGTTATGTCTTGCTGAATATCAAAAAGCAAGAGATTCCTATCCAACAAAATAAAAATTATCTTCGACTACTTGGATTTACCGATGCTGGAAGAAGATTCTTAAAAGAAAAAAAAGAGATTTCTATTTATTCCCGAATCGGAAAAAAAGAGGCACAAGAAGCGGAACTGTTAGTTAGAAGTGATCAAATCTATCAATTGGGAGGCAATATTCCAGAACAGAATTTCGGACAAATCCCAATCCAAGTATAGACCTTTGACTGAAAATGAGAAGAATGAAGGAAGAAAGAAAAAAAGCTTCACAGAATCGTGATTCACAAGTATAATGGAACAGGACGTTTTTGCGTTATGAAACTATCAAATCAGAAAGCGAAGTGAAAATATGGGACGTAAATGGGCAAATATCGTAGCAAAGAAAACTGCTAAAGATGCTAATAATAGCCGGATTTATGCAAAATTTGGGATTGAAATCTACGCGGCAGCAAAATCAGGTGATCCTGATCCGCATGCAAACCAAAAACTACGTTTCGTCATTGATCGCGCTAAAACTTATAATGTACCAAAACATATTATTGACCGAGCAATCGAAAAAGCAAAAGGTGCAGGAGATGAAACATACTCTGAATTACGTTATGAAGGATTTGGACCAAGCGGCTCAATGGTGATCGTTGATACATTGACAAACAATGTGAATCGAACAGCAGCAGACGTACGAGCAGCTTTTGGGAAAAATGGCGGGAACATGGGTGTTTCTGGAGCGGTTTCTTATATGTTTGACAATACAGCGATCTTTGCATTTGCAGGAGAAGACGCTGATGAGATCCTTGAATATCTAATGGAAAAAGACATCGACGTTCGTGATGTGATGGAAGAAGATGGACAAATCATCGTTTACGGTGAAGTAGCGGATTTCCATAGTATCCAAGAAGCATTAAAAGAAAAAGGAATCACTGATTTTTCAATTGCTGAGATCCAAATGATTCCTCAAACCGAAGTTACATTATCTTCAGAAGACCAAGAAACATTTGAAAAAATGATTGATGCGCTAGAAGATCTAGAAGATGTACAGCATGTGTTCCATAATGTGGCATTAGAAGACTAAGCAATCAGTTTTAACGAAAAGCATTCAGTCTTTTTCAAAAAGCAGGACAATCTCACTAACAGATTGTCTTGTTTTTTTGTGTGATTTATTTTCTATTCTAATTCAACCTGTGGTATGATGAGAGCATAAGTATCATATGAAATGATATGAAGTATGTGGAAGATGGACGGGGAAGAATATGGAAGCAAAAATCACTTTAGAACCTTTTGAACGTATCTTAAGCGGTTACCGCAAAGTAGAAGAGTTAGCAGTGAACGTAACTGATTGTTCAAAATTAGCGCAAAAATACGCAAGATTCGGCGTTGAAGGCTATCGATTAGGAAACTATGTCGGTACAGGGTATCTGAACCGTTATTTAGAGTGTATGGTGGACCGCGCACCAATGCTGATTTATAGACAAAAATATTTGATTCCGCTGCTTTTTCGTCGTTCTGATTCAGCCTTTCGGTTATTTGAAGAAGAGTATCGGATGGAGGCTTTCTTTCTACTATTGGAGTGGAGCTTAAAGCATCATCCTGAAAAAATTCTCATCGAAAGAAATGAGAAGATAGATACGAAAAAAAATAAAGTGGTCGATAGTGCATACCTAGCATTTCGTGTATCAGAAATTTTGGATTGTGGGGGGTATCCAATCAGCAATTTCCAATCAATCGATCAGTTCATTGAATGGAACCGAATTTACCGATTGATCGACAATGGCGGTATTGGACGTCATAGCAAGGTATTTGACCCAGAATATCCAGAAAACATGGAAGAACTGAAAATGATTATTTCGCTTGTCAAATTAAAATATCCTGAAACAGATTTGGATTTATATATAGAATAAATGATAGAATTACTTTTTCTGCAATTATTACTGTAACTAAAAAGACAACTACTAACATTAACGATAGCAGTTGTCTTTTTAGTTACAATACTTTTTTCTCATAAGATGAAATATCCATATTGTTTAACAAAGGACTTTCATTATTGGATGTAAAAAGTGTCAATTCATGCATCGCGCGTGTACACATGGTGTAAAGGATCAATTTGTCTTGTTGAGAAGAAAAATGATCTGCATCTACATCCCACAAGAAAACTCGGTCAAACTCCAGACCTTTTGCTAAAAAGGCCGGAAGTAAAATAATGGAACGCTTCATAAAATCACTCTCATTTAAAATCAGCTGGACTTGTTGTTTCAACTCGTCTGGCAGTTGAGCATAAAGAGTCTCGCATTCTTCTTGGGTTTTAGCAATGATTGCTGTACGCCAATACCGGGCTTTTCCCTGAGTCGTTCGAATGGTATCTGCTAACCAATTCAGTTTGACATCATCAGTTGTTCCTTGGATGAGCAAAGGCAAATCGCCTTTTCTTGCTGTAGTCTCTACTTGATGTTCTTTTGCAATAAAGTGATTAGCAAAATCAGTGATTTCTTTTGTGGAACGATAGCTTGTCGTTAATTGGAAACGGGTGACTTCACGGTCCACGAAAAGTTCTTCCAATGATCCCACGATCGTTTCATTTCCAAAGACATTTTGATTTAGATCTCCACAGAAAGTCAAATTTGCTTTTGGGAACAAGGCTTGCAACAATGCGACTTGTGATGGTGCGAAATCCTGCATTTCATCAATAAAGATATAGCGAGCTTTGTGTGTGACCGTCACCGGATACGTTCGGCGCATCAGTAAAAAGAATAGGACAGCATCCTCTTGGGGCAACTCTCTTTGACGCAAATGTGTACGAATAGTTGCTAAATGTTCTTGCCATCTGGTCTCGCTGATTTTATGCCGTGTCAGAAGAGAAAGTGGCACAGTTTGTAAAAAGTGGAGATATTGTTTCGTTATATTGACAAATTGATAATTCATGATTCCTCGATGAATTCGACGGAATCGTTTACGTACGATTTGGTTAGCCAGTTTTTTACGTAAGGAACGCTCCTTTTGTTCTGTATATTCAAGATTAGGATCTGTTGCGTATAGTTCTTGGAGCTGCTCTTCCGCGAGATCTTTGACCCATTGCTGACGTGTTTCATCTTTTTGCAGACCGCCTAATTTTTTCAGTAGTTTCGTTTGTAATAGAGAGAGTCTGTGGTGTAAGGGAAGTTGTTCATTTGTTTCTTTATACCATTGGCGAATCGATTCCTTTGATAGGATCGTACGGCCATTTATTTTCATATCACGGAACAAGGGACCGTAGCTTGTGATGCTTTGGATATAGCGATCAATCTGATCCACTAAGGTCAATCCGCTTTTCATCACTTGTATCGGATCTTTTTCGCCTAGCAAAAAACCACTTTCCTGTTGCTGTTCGTCTAATAAAGAAAACTCTGGCAACAGCTGTGAAATATAATTTTTGAATGTTTGTGTAGGCACACCGCTTTCACCTAATGAAGGCAATACAGTCGAGATATAATCAGAAAACAAATGGTTTGGTGAAAATAGAAGCACGTTTTCTGCCTCTAGCCATTTGCGATTATGATACAACAGAAAAGCAATACGTTGAAGCAGAGCAGACGTTTTTCCGCTTCCGGCGATTCCTTCAATCAGCATCACTTTACTTGTTGTGTCCCGAATGATTGCATTTTGTGCTTTTTGTATCGTAGAGACGATATTTTTCATATGGTTGCTTGATGCTTCGTCCAATATCTCTAGCAAAAAGTCATCGTTGATTACTTCCGACGTATCTACCATAGATAAAATACGTCCTTCTTGGATTTTAAATTGTCGTTTCAACTGCAGATCGACATCTATTCTATCTGTTTCAGTTTCATAAAATGCGGGACCAATCTCACCTTCATAATAAAGGTTGGCAATTGGTGCGCGCCAGTCAATAACAATTGTTTCTTCTGCTAGATCTCTTAAAGAAGCGATACCTAGATACAATGTTTCTGTTTCACGGTCTTCTTTAAAATCGATACGGGCAAAGTAAGGACTGTCTTTCATAACAGACAACGTTTGTAGGCGTTTTTGCTGCGCCTCAAGAGTATGATATTTTAAAAGCAATTCTTGCTCATGTTGGCGATATTCAACAGCAGATTCATAAAAAGCTTCATTGGAACCAGCTCGAATCTTGTGATTAGCTGTGTCTTTTGTCGAATGATTCATTTCTTGAGTCAATTCTCGTTGTTTTGTATCCAGCATATTTTGTTCGATCTGGATTAGTTCGATCGTTTCATCCACGTGCGTTTGTTCTAGTTGTTTCTCATTCATCACATGTTTGCTCCTTCCGCCGTAAATAACGAATTAAAAGTATAGCACAGTTTTTCGAAAAAAGGTACTTTTTAACGGATGAATCGAAAAAAGTCCTCTTTGCTCGATAGATTCGTTTGTCGAACTGGCGATTATTGGAAACGCTGATAGTGATAGTTGTTTTCAATTAAGGCCTATTGTTTTAAAAAGTGTTAAGCAAGGACTATGCTTAAGAGAAAGAGAGGCAATTGAAGATGGATGACTAACCTCTAAGTCACAAAAAAGAGGAGAAGAAACTATGACACATTTTAAAAAATTTTTACTTACTTTATTTATTGGCGGAGTAGCTTTGTTAAGTGAATTTGTTTTCCATCAGCCGGGACTTACTTTTATGATTGTTGCATTTACTGGAGGGATTCTCGCCTTCTTGATGTTTTTGGAAATGATCAAAACATTGCGTTCAGGAAGATATGGTGTAGATATATTAGCGATTACCGCAATCCTTGCAACATTAGCCGTCAAAGAATATTGGGCTAGTTTGATGATATTGATCATGCTTACAGGTGGAGATAGTCTAGAAGATTACGCGAATAAACGAGCAGGTAAAGAATTGCAATCTTTATTAGACAACACCCCAAGAATCGCCCATCGATTCAAAGAAGGAAGATGGCAGGATATAGTAATTGATGAAATAAATGTGGATGATCAGCTGCTAGTCAAGCCTGGCGAGCTTGTACCAGTTGATGGTCGAGTGATCAAAGGAGAATCATCAGTCGATGAATCTTCTTTGACAGGAGAGTCTCGTCCAGAAACAAAGAAACCTGGAGATCAGATCATGTCTGGGTCTTTAAATGGAGACGGATCAATCCAAATGATTGCTGAAAAACGCGCTGCAGATAGCCAATATCAAATGATCATTAAATTAGTCGAAGAATCAAAAGAAAAACCTGCCCGATTCGTCCGTTTAGCTGATCGTTATGCGGTTCCCTTTACATTGATCGCATATTTGATTGGCGGTATTTCTTGGTGGTTCTCAAAAGATCCTTTGCGTTTTGCAGAAGTATTGGTCGTAGCATCGCCTTGTCCATTGATTTTAGCTGCGCCGATCGCTTTAGTTGCTGGGATGAGCCGTTCAAGTAAAAACGGGATTGTTGTTAAAACTGGAACAACAATTGAGAAGCTCGCACGTACAAAAACGATTGCTTTTGATAAAACAGGAACGCTTACCAAAGGAATATTAGAAGTAGAGGCGATTCAACCAGTCAATGGAATGAAAAAAGAAGAGCTACTTATGTATGCAGCAAGTGCAGAACAGGAATCTAGCCATATCTTAGCTCGTTCGTTAGTGAACAACGTGAAAAACAGCCAACTGTATCCTGTTAGTCAACTGAAAGAAGTGACAGGTCAAGGAATCCAAGCAGTAGTCAATAATCATGACGTAAAGATTGGACGCGCTTCTTTTGTTTCAGTGGAAGAAATCGAGACTTCTGAAACAGCAATCTATGTAGCCATTGATCAATCCTTTGCAGGAACCATCCTATTTTCGGATCAGATTCGCTCAGAAGCAGCAAGGACAATCAAAGAGCTAAGAAATCTTGGTGTGAAAAATTTGATGATGATTACCGGAGATGGATCAGCCATTGCTCAAGCGATTGCAGAGGAAGTCAAATTAGATTCTGTACATGCTCATTGCTTGCCTCAAGACAAATTGACTATTTTAGAACGTATCCCTAAAGATCAACGACCTGTGGCGATGATAGGAGACGGTGTGAATGACGCACCAGCACTTGCTGCTGCAGATATCGGCATTGCAATGGGCGCTCATGGTTCTACAGCTGCTAGTGAAAGTGCAGATGCGGTCATCTTGAAAGATGATCTTTTGCGTGTAGCAAAAGCAGTAGTGATCTCAAAAGATACGATGAGAATAGCGAAACAATCTGTACTGATTGGCATCTTTATTTGTATTTTTTTGATGTTAATAGCAAGTACGGGTCTGGTTCCTGCGTTATTCGGGGCTGTTTTGCAAGAAGTCGTGGATACGGTCTCTATCCTAAGTGCGCTGAGAGCAAAAAAAGACCCAGCCATTTTTCCGGATTCAGTACCCAAGACAAACATAGTATGATAGAATCGAGATGAAAAAAGAACGATCAGAAAGAGGAGAGAACATTATGCCATTCGTACATGTCGAATTAGTAGAAGGTCGCAGTCCGGAACAATTAGAAAATATGATGAAAGATATCACGGAAGCTGTTCATAAAAACACGCAAGCACCAAAAGAACACATCCATGTTATCATCAACGAGATGAAAAAAGGAACATACGGTGTAAATGGGGAATGGAAAAAATAAGTTTGGTTTCACACTTGATTTTTCTATTTATTAGTGGTTAAATAAACACATAATTGATTGATGAGAAAGCCAACTGAATTTGAGAGTCTTCGATAAGAGAGGAAAAGCTAGGCTGAAACTTTTCCAGGAGAAAACCAAAGGATGACCACTTTCGAAACCCTTGTTGAAGCAAGGGCGGTCGGACCGTTACAACGTTTGAGGAACGCATGTGCGTTTGAACATTAGGTGGAACCACGAACTTTTCGTCCTAGTATCTCTTTTCAAGAGATACTAGGATTTTTTGTTTTTCAGCTTGATGATCTGATCAATCAAAACATTTCAAGGAGGAAACTATTATGATAAAAATTACTTTTCCAGATGGTGCAGTCAAAGAATTTGAGGCTGGTACAACAACATTGGCAATCGCTGAAAGTATTTCAAAAAGCTTAGCAAAAAAAGCTTTAGCTGGTAAAGTGAACGGCAAACTTATTGATTTGACTCGTCCAATCGAGGAAGATGCAAGTATTGAGATCGTCACACCAGACCATGAAGATGCACTTGGATTAGTCCGACATTCAGCAGCTCATTTGATGGCTCAAGCAATGCGCCGCCTCTATCCAAATATCCACTTTGGTGTTGGGCCAGCTATTGATTCAGGGTTTTACTATGATACAGACAATGGACAAAATCAAGTAACTGCAGAAGATCTTCCCGCAATCGAAGCAGAGATGATGAAAATCGTCAAAGAAAATCTGCCAATCGAACGCCGTGTTCTTTCGAAACAAGAAGCATTAGAAATTTTTGCAAGTGACCCGTACAAAGTAGAACTGATTAGTGAATTGCCAGAAGAAGAAGTGATTACTGCCTATCAACAAGGTGAATTCATCGATTTGTGCCGTGGACCACATGTTCCGTCTACTGGTCGTATACAAGTATTCAAATTATTATCAGTGGCAGGTGCTTACTGGCGTGGAAACTCAAACAATCAAATGATGCAACGAGTTTACGGAACAGCCTTTTTTGATAAAAAAGCTTTGAAAGAATATATCCGTCTGCGTGAAGAAGCAAAAGAAAGAGATCATCGTAAACTAGGGAAAGAACTTGACTTGTTTATGGTTTCTCCAGAAGTTGGTTCTGGTTTGCCATTCTGGCTTCCAAAAGGGGCAACAATCCGACGTACGATCGAACGTTATATCGTAGACAAAGAAGTTAGTCTAGGTTACCAACATGTGTATACACCGATCATGGGAGATGTTGAGTTGTACAAAACATCTGGACACTGGGATCATTATCAAGAAGACATGTTCCCGCCAATGGATATGGGAGATGGCGAAATGCTTGTTCTTCGTCCAATGAACTGCCCTCATCACATGATGGTCTACAAAAACGCCATCCATTCTTACCGTGAATTACCAATTCGTATCGCTGAATTAGGAATGATGCACCGCTATGAAAAATCAGGTGCTTTGTCAGGTTTACAACGTGTACGAGAAATGACGTTGAACGATGGTCATACATTTGTTCGTCCTGACCAAATCAAAGATGAATTTAAGCGTACGCTTGAATTGATGGTCGCAGTATATGCTGACTTCAATATTACAGATTATCGTTTCCGCTTAAGCTACCGCGATCCAAACAATACAGATAAATATTTTGATGATGATGCAATGTGGGAAAAAGCCCAAGCAATGCTGAAAGCTGCTATGGATGAATTAGAGCTAGATTACTTTGAAGCAGAAGGTGAAGCAGCCTTTTACGGACCAAAATTAGATGTCCAAGTCAAAACAGCTCTTGGGACAGAAGAAACATTGTCAACTATACAATTAGACTTCTTATTGCCGGAACGTTTTGATTTGACATATGTTGGAGAAGATGGGGAAAATACGCATCGTCCAGTGGTTATCCACCGCGGAATCGTTTCTACGATGGAACGTTTTGTCGCCTATTTGACAGAAGTATACAAAGGCGCTTTTCCAACATGGCTAGCACCAATACAAGCGACAATCATCCCTGTTTCTGTTGATGCACATGGCGATTATGCTTATGAAATCAAAGAACGCTTGCAAATGAAAGGTTTACGTGTAGAAGTCGATGACCGCAATGAAAAAATGGGCTATAAGATTCGTGCCTCTCAAACACAAAAAATTCCTTACCAATTAGTTGTCGGTGATAAAGAATTGGAAGATGCAACAGTGAATGTACGTCGTTACGGAAGCAAAGAAACAGCTGTAGAAGATTTGAATATCTTTATTGATGCTATGGAAGCAGAAGTCAAAAATTACAGCAGAGAAAACAAATAGATAAGTTGCCTATAAAAAAAGCACTAAATAAAAAACAATCCAAACAATAGAGAACAGATATTCCACAATCCCACAGATGGTCAATAGAATTTGCGGGATTGATGGAATGAGCTATCCTATTGTGCGGATTGTTTTTTTTGTTTTTTTATCCAGTACACGACCGTTAACAAGGAACTGATATGGTATACTTACATAGACGATTATTAAAAGGATGGAGGAACTTATGAGCGTAATTAGTCGTATTGAAAGTATGATGGAAGATTATTCTTCAGCAGAAAAAAAGTTGGCCAACTACATTATTGGAAATATTGAGAAGGTCCCCACAATGACAGCTAATGAATTAGCGGAAGCTTCAGGTTTGAGTGCGCCGACAGTTGTACGTTTTTCAAAAAAAATCGGGTTTCAAAGTTTGACGGACTTCAAAATCACGATTTCAACAGAACTACAGACTGGAATCGATGAAGGATTTAGCGATATCGAAGCAAATGAGTCCTTTTACTCTATCAAAAACAAACTTGGGAACAATGCGCAAGTAGCGATAAAAGAAACAGTAGATATTCTGGAAGAAGAAACGATCCAAAAAGTCGTAGAATGTTTGGAATCGGCTGAGTCTGTTTTTTTATATGGTGTTGGTGCCTCTTCTTTAGTGGTAGAAGACATTCTGCAAAAATGGTCTCGTGTCGGTAAGCCAATCATTTTTGAAAAAGATATCCATGTCTTGCTCCCACAACTTGTCAGCAATGAGAAGAAGAAAGTACTTTGGCTTGTTTCGAACTCAGGGAGAAGCGCAGATGTAGTTGCATTAGCTGAGCTAGCAAAAAATATGAATATCGAGATCATTGCGTTGACGCAATTTGGAAATAACCCACTTAGCAAGATAGCCGATGTACTCGTACAAACATCAAGACCGAAAGAAATCACCAATCGAAGTGCGGCAACCAATTCACTTTTGGCCCAATTCGCTACGATTGATATCATTTTTTATTTTTATATGGCTAAAAACGAATCACTTAGTGAAAAAGTGAAAAAAACAAGAGAAGCAATCCAAGACTATTTTATGGATTCAAAATAAAAAAACTAAATTTACCTTACTATTTTTGATATAAGTTTTTTTAGAATAACAACTTATAGTTTTCCACAAAGAAATGTTCTATTAAAGTGTTTCACGACTTTAGAAAGCATAATTTTCAAAAATAAGTTTATTTTTTAATGAAAAAAATAGTTGGATATGCAACTTCAGAGGTTTGCTGTGAAACAAAAAGTTGATTTTATCTTGAAATTAGGTAAAGAATTTCTTGCTCCGCTCATTTTTTCTTTTTTATTAAGAAGTTTTTGGGTACAATGAAGCATGAATGTAAATAGGCGGAAGGATAGGAAATGATGAAAGATTTTATGAAAAAAATAGTAAATACTTCTTGGATAGAAAAAATAAGAAAAGGGGCACAAGAGCCTAAAAACAAAACGTTTCGCCGGTCGCATGTTCCTTTTCGCTTAAATTTTCTTTTTTTCATTATATTTACGTTATTTGTTGCGTTGATTGCTCGATTGGGCTATTTGCAGATCGTGAATGGTGAAGAGATGGAAGCGCGAGTGAAATCTACTTCTACGATTACAGTCCAAGAAAGTACCCCTCGCGGAATGATCTACGATTCCACAGGAAAAGCGTTAGTCACAAATAAAGCGAATCAGGCAATCACCTATACGAGGGGCACACAAGTGACGGCTAAAGACCTACTTGAAATCGCAACGAAGCTGAACTCTCTGATTGATGTGCCGGCAGATGAAAATCTGACAGATAGAGATAAAAAAGATTTTTGGCTGGCTGATCCGGAACATTTGAAGGAAGCCACAAAAAGACTTTCGGCAAAAGAAAAGCAATTAGGAAACAGCGAACAATACAGCGCGATGGTCAATAAAGTAACAGATGATGAGATCAACTTGAACGAGGAACAATTAAAGATCGCTACCATCTTTAAACGGATGAACAGTGCATATGAATTAAACACGGTCTATATCAAGAACTCTGGTGTTACTGACCAAGAATTAGCTGTTGTGGCGGAACGTGCTTCTGAGCTTCCAGGAGTTTCGACAGGCACAGACTGGACACGCGAATATAACGCAGCAGATTCACTGAAAAGTATTTTAGGTAGTGTGACGACTGAAAAACAAGGTCTTCCGGCAGATGAAGCAGAGAAGTATTTAGCAAAAGGGTATTCTCGAAATGATCGTGTGGGACAAAGTTATTTGGAAAAACAATATGAAGATGTCCTACAAGGAACCAAAACCCAATATGAAGTTTCTCTTGACAATGAAGGCAATGTTTCGAATCAAAAAGAAATCTTCTCTGGGGAAAAAGGTTCTAATTTAATGTTATCGATGAATACAGAATTCCAATCGAAAGTAGAAGAAATCTTAAAAAGAAATTATCAAACATTGATCAATAACGGTAAAGCACAGTACTCGCCTGGTGCTTATGCAGTAGCCATGAATCCTCAGACAGGAGAAGTGTTAGCCATGACTGGTTTCAGTCATGAGCAAGGTTCCAAGGAAATCACCGAGAATGCTTTGGGCACAATCACTAGCGCTTTTGCTCCAGGGTCTGTAGTCAAGGCCGGTACTTTGACAGCAGGTTGGGCAAGTAACGCGATCAGCGGAAATCAAGTGTTGATTGATGAACCGATTCGTCTACAAGGTGCTTCAGAAAAAAGCTCTGTCTTTAACCGAAACGGACAAGTTGCTCTTGATGCAGTCAAAGCATTGGAATTGTCTTCTAATACGTATATGATCAAAGTGGCATTAAAGATGCTAGGGCTAGACTATACTCCTGGAATGGGACTACCTAGTTTAGACGAAGAAGCTAAAGCTTATCAACAATTGAGAGACTCTTTCAAAGAGTTTGGTCTTGGTACAACGACTGGGATCGATTTGCCGAATGAATCTCCTGGGATTTCACGCTCTGTTGAGTATATGAAGAAGTTCAATGCGGATAATGGCAAAGAATGGTATACTCCAGGTAACTTTACCGATTTGGCATTTGGACAGTTTGACACATATACACCGATCCAATTAGCTCAATATGCTTCAACAGTCGCTAATGGCGGGAAACGAGTACAGCCTCACCTAGTCAAAGCAATCTATGGCAATGACGAAAATGGGAATTTGGGTGAAGTAAAAAAAGAAATTGGCACGACAGTAGAAAATACGGTCAATATATCTGCAGAAAATATGGCAATCCTCCGTGAAGGATTCCATCAGGTTGTTCATGGTACCGACCCTTACACAACAGCTAAACCATTAGCCAGTGCGAAAATGGACCTTTCTGCAAAAACAGGGACTGCAGAAACGGTTGCGGAAGGTCACCCAGATATTACGACAGTCAATAGTAATATTGTGGCATACGGACCAACAGACAATCCGGAAATCGCAATCAGTGTTGTCTTGCCGAACTTATTAGATGAACAAGACCACATGAACTTGACGATTGCTAAAGAAATAATGGACGCGTATTATGATATGTTCATGGCAAAATAAAAAAGAGGTCGTGAAAAAGCCGCTTAGTTTCGAGTATGAAGAAAAATTTTGTGAAAATAGCTTCTCACATTTTTGCTTAAAATTGACTTCATACCGAGAAACTGGCTTTTGAACACCGTTTAAGGAAGAGGTTGTGAAATTAGCGCCCTGACCTGAGTATTAGAGAAACAAAACGGCAAAATAGCTTCTCATATTTTGCCGTTTTTGAGCTAATACCGAAGGACAGCTGATTGAGCACCGTTTACTCGGCAAAAACATACTAAGATTAGAGGGGAACATCATTGACGAATGATGTTCTCCTCTATTTTCTATTTTTAGATTATAGTGAAGAGTGAAAGAAAGTTCGAACAAAGCCTTGAGGACTACGAGTCCCTATCAA